>ERZ808037.69-NODE-69-length-110265-cov-36.411833_pt1 | contig 110265 bp, 98 predicted proteins | sample MGYA00380190_ERZ808037 | MGnify/ENA primary metagenome ERZ808037 (study PRJEB31490, sample SAMN06133399) | mouse gut metagenome | isolation source: J9 | host: mice | place: China: Chengdu | collected 2015-05 ...
AGTTTGGTACCTCTAAATTACTAAATATCAATGATATTACCAAAAGAATCGGCAACTTTTTCAAGCTGCCGATTCAACTTTCTTGGGGGATTGCTTATCCCGAACTCGCGTTATTAAGCACATTTTTGAGGATAGAGAACTCGAAGCGAATTCAGTTGTTCGGAAATTCCGAACAACTGCCGCAGATGGAAAATCATATAATGTGACATTCTATAATCTCGACATATCCATAAGCAGGCAATGGAAAAGGCCGAAACCGAATACCGCAAATTTCAAGTACGCAAACTTTCCCCGGTAGAGAAGTCATATTTAGACACAATTAAAGCTATTAACACCAAGGCCCTGAAAAGAGATAATTGATTTTTATGAGATACATCGGGAAAACAAAAGCCAACCTGATTGCCGGGATAGCTGCCGTAGCCGTCACACTCTGCATACGCCATCTGATCTATACCTCCGACTCCAATCTGCTCATCGTCTCGGCCACCTTCATCTTTGTCTACACTGTAATCTTCCTCATCACCAACCTTGTCGTCAGCCTCCTGCCCAAGAAACGCCCTTGACCACCCCCGCCTTCAATCATGTAAAGATTACTACCGTTCGATAAAAGTTGAAGATTGCAAAAAAGCATGCTGTCAAAACTTTTCCTGGATAGTCTGAGATGAACCGGGGAGGGGATACTGATGTTGTCGGTATAGGGGGCAGGGCTTATTTTGAATATAAATTCCTGGCTGTAGAATCTATGGTTATCACTGTCATCACGCTTATATTGGCTGCTGCGGCTTTCGTATGGGGGCGGCTGCGCGCCGACGTCGTTGCGCTGATAGCTTTGCTGGTCCTGACGCTTTCGGGTATCCTTACTACGGATGAGGCGCTTTCGGGGTTTTCGAATCCCATCGTCATCATGATGGTGGGGCTGTTTGTGGTCGGGGGTGCCATTTTCAATACGGGGCTGGCCAAAATGATTGGCGCACGTCTGTCGAAACTGGGTCAGGGCAGCCCGACGCGTCTGTTTCTTGTTGTCGTACTGGCCACGGGGCTTATCGGGGGCTTCGTCAGCAATACGGGCACTGTGGCGCTGATGCTCCCTATCGTGGTCTCTATGGCTGCGGCGGCGGGTGTTACGGCATCACGCTTTCTGATGCCGCTCGCTTTTGCTTCAAGCATAGGCGGGATGCTTACGCTTATCGGCACGCCTCCGAACCTTGTCATTGCCGAAGTATGGGAGGAATACGGCGGACAGCCGCTGACGATGTTCTCTTTCCTTCCTACGGGTCTGATATGTCTTGCGGCGGGGACGCTTCTGCTCATCCCGATGAGCAAAATGCTTTCAGGCAGCAAAAAGAAAAAAGCCGGTCCTTCATCCGGGAATCGGACTTTAGCCGACATTGTGGAGGAATATAACCTCAACCATGACCTGTGGCGTGTCGACGTGCCGGCTTCATCGCCCATCTCCGGTCTTTCGCTCGGAGCGCTGTCCCTCAGGGTCAACTATGGCCTGGATGTGCTTGAACTTAGGGTCGAGGAGGGGAAAGGTTTGCTTAAGAATGTGACTCAGGAGACCCCTTCGGCGGCCTCCGTAATCGATGGCGGCGATATCCTTTTCATACGCGGTCAGCGCGACAATGTGGAGCGGTTCGCCTCAGACTATGGCCTTCATATCGCAGACGACAGCGCTGAATCGCGCCGCCACCTGAACTTCTACGATATCGGGCTGGCCGAAATAGTCGTGCTGCCCGACTCAAATATCCTCAAAAAGACCATCGCGGGTCTTGATTTCCGCAACCGCTACAATGTCAACATCCTCGGTGTAAGAAGAGGCGGAAATTATATCATCGACAAACTCGGCGACCGCAGAGTCGCGCAGGGCGACGTGCTTCTGGTGCAAGGCACCTGGAGCGACATTGAAAAAATCAGCCGGAATACCCGCGACTGGGTAGTGCTTGGCCAGCCCGAAAGTCAAGCCTCGAAGGTAACCATCGACTATAAGGCGCCTATTGCGGCCGCCATAATGACAGCCATGATTGCGGCACTGGTATTCAGCCGTGTGCCGGCGGTATTCGTAGTGCTGACAGCCGGGGTGCTGATGTTGCTGACAGGATGTTTCCGCACTGTGGCCGATGCCTACCGGACAATCAACTGGGAGAGCATCGTGCTCATCGCAGCGATGATGCCGATGAGTTTCGCATTGGAGAAGACCGGGGTGAGTGAGGCTGTGAGCGGGTCGCTGGTAGAGGCACTGGGAGGGCTGGGGCCTCACTGGCTCATGGCAGGCATCTATTTTACTACCTCGTTGCTGACCCTGTTCATCTCCAACACCGCCACGAGTGTACTGATGGCTCCGATAGCCGTTCAGAGCGCCGTAAGCTACGGAGTGAGTCCGCTTCCGATGCTCTTTGCAGTGACCTTCAGCGCATCGCTCTGCTTCATGTCGCCTTTCTCCACTCCGCCGAACGCGCTGGTAATGCCCGCCGGCCAATACACATTTATGGACTACGTCAGGGTTGGCGCTCCGCTTCAGCTTCTGCTCGGCCTCCTCATGATATTTGTCATCCCGCTGTTCTTCCCCTTCTGACCCCGGAAGCAAGGGGGCTGATTATGAAAATTTCAGGTCAGGATAGCTCACTTTTCAGGGAATCTCATTAATTTTACATATGCAAAGATGGGAATCCTTTTCGATGAAAATGAATACTAAACCGACAGGAACTTCGGGGCCGGCAGGGACTTCGGCCTGCGTCCTCAGCACGGTGGCGAGGACGCAGGCCGCAGCTGATAAAGCTGGCTCTAAGCCTGAGGCGCCCTCTTATCTGCGCACTCTGCAGCCTCACAACAACCGAAGGGCGGCTTTTCATGACTATAAAGCTCCGGGGTATTATCTTATCACTATCCGAAAGGCCACCTCAGCCCCGCCTTTTTCTTTTCTGTCGGGCGACCCTAAGTCAAAAGACGACCCTCCTTGTGTGATTCTTCAAAGCGGAGGGTGTATCATCGCAGAGCAGATAGCTGCGCTCTGTCAGTCCGACTCCCGGTTTGAGATTGACGCATACGTCATTATGCCCGACCATGTGCATCTCTTATGGCGGGTAAAGGAATGGCTGCCGAGAGATATGGGCCATTTCATTGCCGGATTCAAGGCAAAATGTGCCAAAAGATGGCATGAGGCGCAGGGCATTGTAAATCCGGACTACAAACACCCTGATTTCTTTGCAGAAAAATTCAATGACCGCATAGCCTTCGACGCCGGGATGGTCGCTCGTTTCAAGGCATATATCGCCGACAATCCCCGCCGGCGGCTTATGGTAATGAAATATCCCGGGCTCTTTTCAAGCCGCCGGGATATTCGCATCCTTGACCGCACCTTCACCGTCTACGGCAATTTCCAACTGCTTAGAAATCCGATGGTGACGCCTGCCATTTTCAGTTCACGCTACACAGCTGCCGAACTCAGCCGATGGCATCGGCTTTGGGACGAGACCATCCGCACCGAAGGCGTGCTGATCTCGCCGTTCATTCATCCCGAGGAGAAAAAGCTGATGGACCGCGCCATAGACGAGGGGGCAAGTATAATCCGGATAATCCCCGAAGGCATCGGCGACCGCTATAAGCCGTCAGGCCACGAATTTGACCTCGCCGCCGAGGGCCGCTGCCTCCACATAGGCTCGCCGCGCCCCTCAGCCCACAAAGAGAAGCTCACCCGCCGTGAATCTCTCTTCCTCAACGACATCGCACGCTGGATAGCCTCCAACTGCGCCGCCCTCATGTCCCTGCTCCATTAATTTCCTCCGCTCTTTTAGCCTCGCTCGGACTGCGTCCTCGTCACCGTACTGAGGACGCAGTCCGAAGGAGGGATCTGGCGGATTATTTCATTTCGAGATATTGGATCTTGTCCATGTCGCCGTAGTTGAGGTTCTCACCGCCCATGCCCCAGATGAACATGTAGTTGGATGTGCCTGCGGCTGCGTGGATCGACCATTCGGGCGACATTACGGCCTGCTCGTTGTGGAGCCAGATGAGGCGCTCCTCCTGAGGCTCGCCCATAAGATGGAGCACGGCGTTGCCTTCGGGCACGTTGTCAAGCACATTGTTGACGATAAGCTGATTGATTACGCGGTCGTTGCTCTCCTCCATCTTGCCGGCGGCGAAAGAGTTGGCTTTCAGCGAACCTTTGCGGCCGTCGACGCTGACGATGCCGTCGCCGGCGTCACATCCTTCTCCCACAGATCGTAATGGAATTTGTCCTTCGATTCGCCACGGGGCCACAGGCGGTCTGTAAGCGCCCAGACAGGGGCACGGGAGCCTGCAGAAGGGTGGGACAAGATTCCAGTCCCACTCGGGGAACGCTTCGGGATATAAGAGCCGGCGATATTATCGGCCTGCGCACGAGCTTTTTCCCGGTGTGAAGTAGATGAGAGCCAAAGGCTCCGAAAGGGTCGACTCCGACCGGTGGGTCGCCGGTGCCATTACCCTATACCGATCCGTCGGTCACACTCGGCACTATGCTCCCCAAGGCCGTGATCGATGCGAAGTATCTCATCAATACCGGGTCAGCGGACCGGTGGGTAATAAAAAAAGCGAACTCAGATGTGCTCTGAATTCGCCGGATGGTGGAGTACAGCGGACTCGAACCGCTCACCTCGACACTGCCAGTGTCGCGCTCTAGCCAGATGAGCTAGTACCCCGTGTTGGATTCAACGGTGCAAATTTAAGCATTTCCTTTGAATCCACAAAATTTTCAGATATTTATTTCACGCACCAGCATTTGGTTTAGCCGGCAACAGGGTCCGCTCCGCCGGGCGGACACACTATTGCCACAGCGACGGCCGCCGGAATTCCGGTTGGCAGGCAGCGGTATGGCAGCGCCCCAAAACCCCGCAAAAACCCCGTCAGAGACATGCAGTTACCCCCCTGCGACAGCATTTGCCGCCACCCTCCGGCAGCCATTGCCGCCACCCTGCGCGAAGGTTCATAACATAGCGGCCGGAGCGGCCCGCTTTCAGCCCTGCTATCAGGCTTGAGCGCTTGCTTAAACCCACTTTTTATCGTAAATTTGTAGCTCTAAACAATCTTCCGCATATGGCTAAAAAGGTAGTGAAAACGCCCTTGATGGAGCAGTATTTCTCAATGAAACAGGAGCATCCCGATGCCATCCTGCTCTTCCGCGTGGGCGACTTCTACGAGACCTTCTGCGACGACGCCATCACAGCCTCGTCGATCCTCGGAATCACACTGACGCGTCGCGCCAACGGCGCCGCTTCCTCGATAGAACTGGCCGGATTTCCCCACCATGCCCTCGACACCTATCTGCCCAAGCTCGTGCGCGCCGGCAAGCGCGTGGCCATCTGCGAGCAGCTTCAGGATCCCAAACTGGTGCGCGCCGGGGAGATTGTGAAGCGCGGCATCATCGAGGTGGTCACCCCCGGAGTGTCGCTCAACGACAATGTGCTTGACCATAAGGAGAACAATTTCCTTGCTGCCGTATATTTCCCCAAAGGTACGGCCCGCTGTCAGGTGGGCGTGGCCTTCCTCGATATCTCCACAGGCGAATTCCTCACCTCGGAGGGGACGGCCGACTATGTCGACAAGCTTCTGGCCAACTTCTCCCCCAAGGAGGTGCTGGTGGAGCGCGGCAACAAGGCCCTGCTGGAGCAGATGAACTCCGGCCGCTACCTCGCCTTCGAGCTTGACGACTGGGTATTCACTGCCCAGAGCGCCAACGACCGGCTGCTGCGCCAGTTCGAGACCGCCTCGCTCAAGGGGTTCGGCCTGGGCAATCTCCCCACAGCCGTAATCGCCGCCGGAGCCATCCTCCATTATCTCGACATCACCCGCCATACCCACACGCGCCATATCACCTCGCTGCGCCGCATCGAGGAGGAGCGCTTCGTGCGTCTGGACAAATTCACAGTCAGGAACCTCGAACTCCTGTCGCCGCTGGGCGACGAGGGGAAGAGCCTGCTCGATGTGCTCGACCGCACCATCAGCCCCATGGGGGCGCGCCTGCTGCGCCGCTGGATATCCTTCCCGCTGCGCGACCCGGTGCAGATCAACGCACGCCTCGACGCCGTAGAGTATTTCTTCCGTGACGTGGAGAGCCGCGAAGCCGTGCGCGACAATCTGGAATGCATCGGCGACCTGGAGCGCCTGATCTCAAAAGTATCAACTCAGCGCATCTCCCCGCGCGAGATGCTGCAGGTGAGCCGCGCACTGGCCGCCGTGGAGCCTTTGAAAGCCATCCTGGAGGCCTCCGACTGCAAACGCCTGCAGTCGATAGGGCAGCAGCTCAACCCCTGCGCCCAGATCCGCAGCCGCATAGAGCGCGAAATAGTGGAGGACGCCCCCAACCAGCTCAACCGCGGCAATGTGATCCGCGAAGGGGTCGACGAAGAGCTCGACCAGCTGCGCCACATCGCCTTCTCCGGCAAGGACTATCTGCTTGAGATTCAGCGCCGCGAGAGCGAAGCCACCGGCATCCCCTCGCTCAAGATTGGCTACAACAATGTGTTCGGCTACTATATCGAAGTGACCAACACCCACCGCGACAAGGTGCCGCAGGAGTGGATCCGAAAGCAGACTCTGGTGAATGCCGAACGCTATATCACTCAGGAACTTAAGGAATACGAAGAGAAGATACTGACAGCTCAGGACCGCATCGGGATCATCGAGACGCGTATATACAACGATCTGATGGCCGCTCTGGGCGAGTATGTCACTGCCATTCAGGTGGATGCATCGATGCTTGCGCAGGTCGACTGCCTGCAGGCCTTCACCCGCGTGGCCATAGAGAACCGCTACAACCGCCCCGTGGTCGACGATTCGCTTGAGATTTCCATCACCGAGGCCCGCCACCCCGTGATTGAGCGCGAACTGCCCCCCGATGAGCCGTATATCGCCAACTCCGTATCGCTCGACCCTGAACGACAGCAGATAATGATGATTACCGGCCCGAACATGAGCGGTAAGTCGGCCCTGCTGCGCTCCACGGCGCTCCACGTGCTGATGGCCCAGATCGGCTCGTTCGTACCGGCCCAGGCGGCTCATATCGGCGTGGTCGACAAGATTTTCACACGCGTGGGCGCTTCCGACAATATCTCGCTGGGCGAGTCGACATTTATGGTCGAGATGAACGAGGCCGCCTCGATACTCAACAATATGAGCGCCCGCTCGCTCATCCTCTTCGACGAGCTCGGACGCGGCACATCCACCTACGATGGCATCTCAATAGCCTGGGCCATAGTGGAATACATCAATGCCTCGCCTCTGAAACCGAAAACTCTCTTCGCCACCCACTACCACGAGCTCAACGAGATGGAGCACAACTATCCCGGAGTGGTCAACTACAACGTATCGGTGAAGGAGATCGATGGCAAGGTGGTATTCCTGCGCAAACTGGCTCCCGGCGGGTCGGAACATTCGTTCGGTATCCATGTGGCCAAGCTCGCCGGCATGCCCCGAGAGATTGTGGAGCGCGCCGACCGCGTGCTCCATCAGCTGGAGTCGTCGGCACCAGGCTCTGTGACGGCTGCAAACGCTCCCTGTGACTCGGAAAACGCGCGGGAAGGGAAAATATCAGGCGGACCCAAAAGCGTGGCTAAGGCGGCCACTAAGACGCTCTCAACGGGCGCCACGATGCAGATGTCGTTCTTTCAGCTCGACGACCCGGTGCTCTCGCAGGTGCGCGACGAGATTCTCAACCTCGACATCAACAACCTCTCCCCCATTCAGGCCCTCAACAAGCTCTCCGACATCCGCTCCATCATCACCGGCAAATAACCCCCGGCTCGACAATAATTATGAATGGCTTGGCATAAATATATCCTGCAATAATTCTTCTTCCTCGAAATTATTGGAGGATTTACCCATCTTCCTCCCAATCTACATTTAAAAGCTAAATGAGCCATCGCTTTTATCGCCTTTTATAGTGGAGTTTGTTTGTCTCAAATTCATTACCATTGTATACGTTTGTGAGTATTCGCTTAGAGTTGGTTCGACAGAAGTTGCCAGCCTCGCTGACGACATCAACTCGCTGACAATAAGATAGCTGATAATTTGCCAATAATCACTACTGTCCATTTTTTAGTGGACAGTAGTGATATTTTTTATTACTGTATAGCGGACAGTAATAAAATTTTAATCTGCACGGATGGAAGACCCCACCAATTGACATTCAATTACTCCAGTTCTTTTCGGCGAGGACGGATATTGAGGCATAGGTACCTACCTATAGACATTATAATCAGCGGGATAAATAAATTGGATTTGTTTATTTCGCTGATTATTAGTCTTTTATAGCGGTATTTGTCGCAAATTCATTATTGTAGAAACGAGCTAACTCCCCGGGGGCCTAACTGATTCTAACTGATTCGGACGGGCTTCTGGCCTTTGGAGGCGGTAGATTTGCCGTAGGCTACGGCATGGTGGGGGCAGGCGTGGTAGCAGCGCAGACACATGGCGCATGCCGGGCCCCACTGGGGGCGACTATGAGAGGTCGGGGCCAACTGCGGGCGACCGGGAGAGGCCGCCACAGCCCCGGAAACGGGCCTCTCTGCCACTTTTTCCGCTCCGGCAATAGAGATGTTGTCCATGGGGCAAGAACGAGCACAGAGGCCGCAGGAGGTGCAGGCGTCGGTGGTATGGAAGGGGAGCGGCGACATAAGAAAGGCGGCGAACAGATGGCTTACGATATGCGTCTTGACCCAGGCCCAGGAGCCGCGCTCAAGATCCGACAGCGAGGAGCCGCGGGCGATTTCCGAGGCTATATGCTCTACCCGGGCTGGCATGGCGGCAAGTTTGGCCTGGGCTACTTCGGCTGAATCGACATCAAACCCCTTGAGACATACGTAGGTGTTGGGCATTGTGACCGACCAGGCTCCGCGCGGATTCCAGCCGCGGTGGCTCAGGGCATCGGCCCATACGGCGTCGGTCCAGCCGGTATCGTCGCCGCAAGTGACTACAAGATAATGGTTTACTTTCGGAAAGCATTTCATGCGGCACCGGCGGATGAACCGGCGCACCACTCCCGGCAGCGTCCAGGCGTAGACCGGAGTCACCCATACGACTCTTTCCGCCTCTTTCACCTCAGCCTCAAACCGCTTCGGCTCGCGCAGGATATCCCCTTCCAGCCGCGTCACGCTCTCCCCGAGATGCCGGGCGAGCGCCATGGCCACCGCCAGAGAATTGCCTGTCCCCGAAAAACAGATTATCACAGTCCTTAATTATTTAATTGTCACCTGAGTTGCGCCGTAGCCGTATTCGCGGAATGAAGCATCCTGAACGCGATGCTCCTTGTAGCGGTAGTTGAGCTCCTTCGTCAGAGCCTGACGGAGCACTCCCTCCCCCTTGCCATGGATAAATACAATCTTCTGGCCGTGGTTGCGCAGATTCTCGTCCATCACGCTGCGGAAGGTATCCACCTGATAATTCAGTATGTCGGCAGGGCTCATTCCGGCGGTGGTGTCGAGCAGTTCGCCGGCATGGAGATCAACCACCAGAGTGCCCTCGGCGTTCTTCTGCGCCTTCGATTTTTTAGGCTGGGGTGCGATGTCGCGGCGCTTCACCGGACGGGCATCGCGGCGCTTCTTCTGAAGCAGCGCCTCCTCCAGGCCCGACGAATCGATGGTCATGGCCCGCTGGGGGATATCGTTTTTGACAATGTCGACAGCAATCACAGGCTCGTCGAAGTATGGGTTGGCGTGGAAGCAATGGAGCTTGAAGAATTTTGTGGTGTCGAGGCGCTGCTCCACAGCCACAGGCGCCTTGAGGGCAAAGGGCTTATCGCGTTTGAAGGCCACATACTGGAAAGCCACGCGGTCGAGGCGCGCCACTTGTTCGCGGGTCAGCTCCTCGATGAAGATCTGGATGTTCGGTTCGACCAGTCCGGCCCATCGGGTAGTCCACCCCTCGTCGCCGTCAGCCCGCGAGAGATAGGTCAGATAGAGATAATAGTTGGAATCATTGACCAAATAGGCTTCGAATCCGGTGGTTGACAGGTGCTTAAGTTCCATGGCCTCATAGGCGAACACCACATTGAGTCTGTCGCCTCCGGGGGTCTCGAGCATCGGGGCCGGAGCGGGCGCCTCAGGCACTACGGTCTTCACCTCTTTGCTGCGGCGCTCGGCCTCGTCGGTCTCTTTCTTCTGCGCCGTGCCGCCGAACACGTCCTTACGCATGGCCTGCTCGCCGGCTGCCGACACCACCACCAGCTCTTTCATGAGCACAGGAGTGACGAAGCCGTCGTCTTCCTCCACATGGGCGATCTGACCGTCGACTTTCACCACAGTTCCGCCGCCGGTAGAACTCAAAAACCTCACGATATCTCCAACTTTTGCCATATTTTCAACATTTTATGATTCAGAAAAAAATCGCCCTGCCCGCCCTTGGGGCAAAGATACGCATTTTCCGCCTCATTTCCGCAGTTTTCGGCCGAAGCATAGCGGATATAGCCCATCCAAAGAGACGACCTGAGAATAGCACTAAAACAGTTTTGCGGGGAGCTCAACGCAGCGGGGGTCAGCGCAGGCAGGAGGTGTAGCGGCCGTAGGCGGTCTCTATCACGAAGGCCACTACGTAGCGCCGGTTGACTATCGGGCCGCCGGATGCCGGCTGTGTATTCGGCTCGGCAGAGCCGGGAGCGACGGTGTTCTGGTCCGTCATGGTATTTTCAGACATAAGGATTTAAGGGTAAACAGATTATTTGCGGCGATCGGGATTGTCGGGAAACCATCCCTTGCGCACCCGTTCGCGCTGCTCGAAGATTTCGCGGATGGTCCAGAAGCATGAAAAGGCGAGGACGCCGAGGATGGTCTGCGCCAGCACCGAGCTGACAAACACAGACCCTATGGCAAACGAGATGCCGGCCAGCAGGAACCACCACCAGCAGCGTGTGCCGAACCACCAGTAGCACTTGACCACAAGCGGATGAAACAGGCCGATAATGACAAACGTCACCAGTCCGAGCACCAACCCCGTAAAATGAAATTCCATAATCACTTTCCTCCGTGTTTCTTATACGCGGCCGCCATGCGACGGTCATAGCCGCGGCTTCGTGCCCGCGGGCCGTTGTAGGCCAGGGCGAATTTTAACCATTGATGTTTGCGGATAGCCTCTACCATGGCCGGATTGGCCGAGATAAACCTTGCGAAAATCTCCAGCTGATCGCGCTCTGACCGGCTCATGAGAGTGACGAATTCCTCCACGTCGGTGCATCCGCATTTGCGCCAGTTGAATCCTCCGATCTGGAACATCCCCCAGAAGCAGCTCTCCAGCGCCGAGGCGCGGTGGACGCGGCAGGCGGCTTCCAGACGGCGGTAACGGCCGGCCTGAGTATTGGCATCTTTGCCCGTACGGAACACCTCGGGCGCCCGTTTGCGGACCGTAGCGAGGCTGACTCCGTGGCGCTTGGCCATCTGGCGGTAGATGCTCATATCGAAGTTGATAATCGGTTTGCCCGGGGCGGAGAATCCGCGATGCGACGCTCCGGCCTCTATGTCGACCACAGCTTTGATGGCGGCAATGTCGACGTCGAGCTCGGCAGCCACCTGACGGTAATCTTCGTCGGTGAGCATCTCATATTTCAGCTCGTCACCCTTGGCGAAGGCGGGGAGCTCCGTGGCCGAGAAATGCGGGCGCACGAGTTCCACATTCGGGTCGAAGCGCAGCTCGGGAAAACGCAGCGAATCTTTGGGCAGAGCGCTGACGTATGGGTCGGGCATAGCCGCAACAATACTGTCGGGCATACTGACGGCGCCCGATTCGGTATGTGCCTGCGCCGGGCTACCGGCGGTGACGCCCCCGGCCGCAAGGACCCGGGGCGTCAGTATCGTCGACAGCAGCGGCAGGATATGCCACAACTCAAACTTAAATTTCATGGTATCCGATTTCAGCCGCCTGATTTACTTCTTCAGGTCGGCTACTTTCTCGAGAGTGCGGCGCAGCTGGCCCCAGAAACGCTCCACGGCGGGGATATGCATGCGCTCGCTGGGCGAGTGAACGTCGCGCAGCGTCGGACCGAACGATACCATGTCGAGGCCGGGATAGTTCTGCTGGAAGAGCGAACATTCCAGACCGGCGTGGATGGCAGTGATTTTCGGTTTTACGCCGTAGAGTTCCTCATAGGAGTCGGATGCCATCTGCATGATGGGCGAGTCGAGATTGGGCGTCCATGCGGGATAGCCTTCGCCGTGCTCCACAGTGGCACCGGCCAGAGTGAAGACAGCCTCCACCTGGTTGGCGATGTCGATCTTGCGCGAGTCGACGCTCGAACGCTGCGAGGTGGTCACCAGAATCTTGTTGTCGGCTACCATCTTCACCGAAGCGAGATTGGTCGAGGTCTCTACGAGCCCTTCGAGGTCGCGGCTCATCGATACGACTCCGTGAGGAGCGCAGTAGAGCGACAGGATAAGGTTGCGGCCCGTGGCCTCGTCGATGGCGAAGTCGGGGCGGTCAACGCTGTCCATTGTAAGTTTCAGAGTGGTCTCAAGGCCTTTGTATTCACGCTCGATGTCGGCTACATACTGGTTGAAAGCGATGCGGATCTCCTCTTTGCGTGAGGTGTGGACGCCGAATACCACATGGGCTGCACGCGGGATGGCGTTACGCAGGTTGCCGCCGTCGATGTCGCATACTGCGATCTCGTGCTTCTTCATCAGATTGAACAGGAAGCGGGCCACGAGCTTGTTGGCATTGGCGCGCCCCAGATGGATGTCGCCGCCGGAGTGGCCTCCCAGACCGTCGCGCACGTCAATCTTGAAGTAGTGGAAATCCTCGGGAGCGAAGGAGCGGTTGTAGTGGAACGTAGCCACAGTATCGAGGCCGCCGGCGCATCCTACGAAGATTTCAGCATCATCTTCCGAATCGAGGTTGATGAGCATCGAGCCGGTCAGCTCGCCCTTCTCGAGATTGTTGGCGCCGGTCATACCGGTCTCCTCGTCCATGGTGATAAGCACTTCCAGCGGACCATGCCTGAGGCTCTTGTCGGTCAGAATAGCCAGAGCTGTGGCCACGCCGATACCATTGTCAGCGCCCAGAGTAGTGCCGTCGGCTCTTACCCATTCGCCTTCCACGATGGTCTTGATCGGCATGGTGTTGAAGTCGAAACTCTTGTCGTTGCTCTCGCAGACCATGTCCATATGGCCCTGGAGGATGACGGTGGGAGCGTTTTCGCAACCGGGAGTGGCGGGCTCGCGCAGAATCACGTTACCGATCTTGTCGGCGTGGGCGTCGATGCCGTGCTCTTTTGCAAAGTCGAGGATATACTTGCGGATTTTCTCCTCTTTTTTCGACGGACGGGGGATCTTGGTGATCTCGTCGAAAATCTCAAATACAGCCTTAGGCTGCAGATCTTTCACTTGCATAATTTCTTTCTTATTAAAGCAGTTAATTTACTATTTCAGGGGGCATTTCCGGCGCGCAAATAAGGCGTCGGAGGTCTTAAAATTCGTTTGAGAATGGAAAAATCTGTTAAAATGCCCGATTCTCACCTCCGAAGTTACAAAAATAAATTTATATCCCGCGAAAAATTAAGGTAACTTTCCTATATTTGCGCAGAAATAATGTTTTCAGCACATTCGAGAAGGTGAAATTAATCGCATTGACACTGGCTCTTTTGGCCGCCGCAATAGTGATGCTCGGCGTGAAAGTGCTCTTCGTAAAAGGCGGAAAATTCCCTTCGGGACATGCCCACGACCTTGAAGCCCGGCGCCGTCAGGCACAGGCTCGACTCCGTGAAAACGAAAAAACAAAGTAAAAACCATACACTTCATGAAAATCTCACATTACGCTGCCGCATTCGCAGCGCTTGCAATGGTCACCTCCTGCGCATCCAAGGGGTCAGACGACGCCGCAACCGCCAAGGAAGAGACCAAAACGGTGAAAGTGGAAGGCGAAAGCTTCACCCCCACCACCAACATCCGATACTACAACATGGATACCGTGATGGCCAACTACGACCTGGTAAAATCGTTCAACGAGTCCAATCTGCGCACCATGACAGAGCTCCAGAACGCCCAGCGCTCGCGCGAAGGCGAACTTAACCGTCTGGCAGCTTCGATCCAGCAGAAGATGCAGAACAACGGCTACCTCTCGGAAGCTTCCTACAATGCCGACATGGCAGAGCTCAACAAGAAGCAGCAGGCCGCCCAGAACTATCTCGGCTCCCTTCAGGCACAGGCTCAGGAAGAGGCTCTGCGTCAGCAGAACGAATTCCTCGACTCGCTCGACAATTTCCTGGCCACCTACAACAAGGCTCACCACTACGACGCTATTCTGCTCTACGCTCCCGGCGAACTCTTCAACCCGGCGCTCGACATCACCAAAGATATCGTTGAGGGTCTGAACGCAGCTTACAAGAAGGCAAATCCCGCCAAGGCCGACGACAAGAAAGCCGACGCAAAGAAGAAATAAGCCGCAATCAGACGCCCTTAGCGTTAAAATTGCGTTAGTATATTAACTGTCAGCAATTTACCATAGCAATGGCCGCTCCCCAATCCGGGCGGCCATTGCTATTTGCATTTAGGGGAGATCCACCGGCAGTCGCACCATGTCGAAATTCTCCCACTTAAGGAATTATGGGTATCAGCTAATATTAAGCAGCGATATTTCATTGATTATCAACCGGTTGTTGGGGGCCTCAATACTGTTTACTAAAGGAGGGTATGAAACAATGTAAAAGTCCAGTCTTTCGCTCGACAACCTCATCATAGAGGGTGTCGTCGCGGAAAGCATGGAATGGTATCTTATGTCGATCCCTAAAATCGGGTCAGATGCAAAAACCGTTTGAAATGTTAAATTATAGAAGCATTTAAAGATCTGATTGTCGATGATTTCATGCAGGAAGTGATTCGGCGGTGGCTCCGTAGGTGCCACAATGCCGCAACCCTCGGAGAGGGCCACGACGACACCCTCTACAAGGTTGTCATCGAATGAAAAGCTTTTTAGAATACCCTTTCTTATTTTAACAACCACATTTTTACATTGACCCATAAAATCTCTTGGGTTAAAAGCTTTGGGTAGCGTCAAAGAATCCGGCGCGTAACAGTAAAACACAGGCCGCCCGGGGTAGTCCGGACGGCCTGTGTATTTACATTTTCGTTAAAATATCAGCCTGTGATTCGATACGAATCAATACTTAATCAGCGAGGAGACCTCTACGTCGGCGGGGAGGCTGGCGCGGCCGTTGAGGGCCGTAAGCTCAATGATGAAGTTGACGTAGATCTTTTTGGGGTTCATGCGCTTTACCAGTTCGATAGCAGCAGCCATTGTACCGCCGGTAGCGAGCACATCGTCGTGAAGCACTACCACGTCGTCGGGTGTGATGGCGTCGCGGTGGATTTCGATGGTGTCAACGCCGTACTCTTTCTGATACGAGGCCTGCAGGGTGTCGGCGGGCAGTTTGCCGGGCTTGCGCACGGGCACGAAACCGGCGCCCAGTTCGAATGCCAGGATTGAGCCGCCGATGAAACCGCGCGATTCAATACCAACCACCTTCGTGACGCCCTTATCACGATACGTCTGCGACAGATCCCATCCGATGATATGGAGGGCACGCGGATCTTTGAACACTGTGGTAAGATCCTTGAACACGATCCCCTTCTGAGGGAAGTCGATTACGTCGCGTACTTTTGACTTGATGTATTCCATTGTTTATAGTTTTGAATCTGTTTTCTATTTTGATTAAATCCCGAACCGGGGATTTTGCTAAATGATTAATATGTTGCCAAAAAACGATGTTCCACGTGGAACATTCCTACTTTCCGCAGAGCAGCAGGAGGATGTTGATATCGGCCGGAGAGACACCCGGGATGCGCGATGCCTGAGCCACTGTGGCGGGTTGTATTCGCGCCAGCTTCTGGCGGGCTTCGATAGAAATCGACTGAAGCGTGGAGTAGTCGAACCGGTTGCCCAACCGGATTGTTTCGAGCTGATGAATCTTGTCGGCTATCTGGCGTTCGCGGCGGATGTATCCGTCGTATTTGAGCAGTATTTCCGCAGCCTCCACTATCTCATGGCGACGTTCTGCCGGGAGAGCCTCCACCACCTCGTTGAGCGCAGGGAGATATGCGGCCAGAAGCCAGATTGTAAGTTGCGGACGAAGTATGAGTGCTTTCAGTTTGCAGCCGTCCGTAACGGGAAGGAGCGCAGCCTGCGTTCCGGCTATGCCAAGCCGGGTGTTAACCGCTTCAAACATCGAGTTGATTTCAGCAGCCCTCACCGATTGTTCGCTGACGAACTGAATAAGCGAATCGCGAAGCTGAATCTTTTCGTTGACCAGATCCATGCGCTCCTGAGAGGCTAACCCCAATTCGAAAGCCTTTGGAGTAAGGCGCACATCGGCGTTATCCTGGCGGAGCAGAATACGGTATTCCGCACGTGAGGTAAACATGCGGTAGGGCTCGTCGACGCCTTTAGTCACAAGGTCGTCGATAAGCACTCCGATATACGATTCGTCGCGGCCAAGTTCGAGCTTTTTATCGCTTCCGAGCGCACGGAAAGCTGCATTGGCGCCGGCCACGAGTCCTTGCCCGGCAGCTTCTTCATACCCTGTCGTACCGTTGATCTGACCGGCAAAATAGAGCGAATCCACGAGCTTAGTTTCGAGCGTATGTACCAGTTGGGTAGGGTCGAAGAAGTCATATTCTATCGCGTATCCCGGCCGGTAAATCTGCACATCGGCCAGAGCCGGGATGGTCTGCAACGCCCGAAGCTGGATATTGATCGGGAGCGAGGAAGAGAACCCGTTGAGATAATATTCCTGAGTCGTTTCCCCCTCCGGCTCGAGGAAGAGCTGATGCTCGGTCTTGTCGGCGAAGGTGACGATTTTGGTTTCGATCGAGGGGCAGTAGCGCGGACCGATACTCTGAATCTGGCCGTTGTAGAGCGGCGAATCGGGAAGCCCTTCGCGAAGTATCTCGTGAGTCCGGGGATTGGTCCAAACGGTATGGCAGCGGCGCTGGGTCAGCTCGCGATGCACCGACGGAAGGAACGAAAAATGGTGGAAATCTTCTTCAAGTTCCTGAGGCTCAGCGAGTTCCCATTTTACGGAACGACCATCGATACGCACAGGAGTACCGGTTTTCATACGTTCCACGCTGAATCCCAGCGATTTAAGTTGCTCAGATATGCCATGCGAAGCCGGTTCGGCGCAGCGACCACCCTCTATCATGGTGCGACCGATGTGCATGAGGCCGTTGAGGAAAGTGCCGTTGGTGAGCACCACAGCCTTGGCGCGGAACTCCACACCCAAGGCCGTCCGCACACCGCAAACGCGCGGCTTAGCCGACGTCTCCCCTACCCTATCGGCTGAGGTGTCGGTATCAAAAATCAGCTCCGTCACCGAGTCCTGCCAAAGCGAGAGATTCGGCATCGTTTCGAGGATTTCACGCCACAGAAGTGAAAACTTCATGCGGTCGCTCTGCGAGCGCGGGCTCCACATGGCCGGGCCTTTCGAGCGGTTGAGCATGCGGAACTGTATAGCGGTGCGGTCGGTCACAATGCCCATCCAGCCGCCCATAGCGTCGATTTCGCGCACAATCTGCCCCTTGGCGATACCGCCCACGGCAGGGTTGCAGCTCATCTGCGCTATCTTGTTCAGGTCGATAGTGATAAGCAGAGTCGATGCGCCAAGCCGGGCAGCCGCTGAGGCCGCCTCGCAGCCGGCATGGCCGGCGCCAACTACTATTACGTCGTATTCAAACTTCATATTTCAACAATTCCAGGGCCGCATTTTCGTTGGCTTCCATAATCTCACGCTCTCCGGGACCTTTGTCGTTGATGCCGCAGAGATGAAGCACACCATGGATGATCACCCTCAGCAGCTCCTGGTCGTAGGTCGAGCCCACGGCCTCAGCGTTGGTGGCCACGGTGTCGAGCGAGATTACCATATCGCCGCGAAGCAGCCGGCCGCGACAGCGGTCGAAGGTGATGATGTCGGTGTAATAGTCGTGGTTGAGAAACTGGCGGTTGACTTCAAGAATATGGTCGTCGTTGCAAAACTGATAATTCAGATCGCCGACCATGCGGTCGTGACTTTTGGCTACAGCTTCAATCCATCGGCCCAGGCGGTCGAAGTCGAGCTGAGGCATTTCCACAGATTCAGTCAGCCAAAGGATTTTTTCACCGGTCATCGCTAAAGGTTGGACAAGTTGAGTAAATTTGCGGTTAACGATTTCACCGCGACCGGTAATTCCAAGTGAAATTACCCGCAAAGGTAGCGAATTCTTTTCAAAAAGACAATTCGCAAATTTTTGAGCAAAATTCCTGCGAAAACCCTGAAAATAAAGCCAAAATTCCCGACCTCCCGCCCGTTTGATCCAAAATTTTCAATTCTCAGAGCGGTAAAAAAGCCCCGACGTGAGCACATCTCACTGATATATAAGCATTTGCTGGAACATTACGCTTGCCGGCAAAAACAAGGCAGAAAAATAGCCCGGAGCGCAACATTGACAGAGCCGGTGGCGTTTCAATTAAAAAGGAGCAATTATTATGGAAAACGAACCGAAAAAGACCATCATCGAACCGAAAAGGACCGATGGAGATTCGAAAGAGAAAGTCATCGAACCGAGAAGGATAGTAATCATGGGGGCGACCTCCGGAATCGGACTCGCCGTAGCCGAGCGGCTGTTGGCCGACGGGTGCCGGCTGGGAATAGCCGGAAGAAATGCCGAGTCGCTCCGGCAGCTTGAGCAGCGCTGGCCGGGTCAGGTGGTTTACTCCGAAATCGACATCACCGAAGATAAAGCAGTCGGTCGGCTCGAAGACCTAATCAGTAGGCTCGGAGGTATGGATACATATTTCCATATCTCCGGGGTAGGCTACGAAAACAGCACGATGGCCACGCCGCCAGAAGTGCGAACGATGGAAACTAACGTCACCGGGTTCGTGCGCATGATGTCTACAGCCTACCGCTATTTCCGCAGCCACGGAGGCAAAGGCCACATCGCCGCCATCACCTCGGTGGCCGGAACCAAAGGGGTCGGCCGTCTGGCTGCTTACAGCACTTCAAAACGCGCACAGCAGACCTACCTCGTGGCCCTTGAGCAGCTGGCCAACGAGCAGGGCCTTTCTATCCGCTTTTCCGACATACGCCCCGGATGGGTTCGCACTCCTCTGCTTGCTGAAGGCAAGAAATATCCGATGCTGATGAGCGTCGATTACGCCGCAGACCGGATCATCCGAGGCCTTCATCGCCGGGTGACGGTGGTCGACTGGCGATGGGGAATCCTCAGCGCCCTCTGGCGCCTCATCCCCAACCGCCTGTGGGTCCACATGCGCCTCAACACCAACCTCCACCTGAAATAGCTCCCCCGCGACTTTCGATTGATTTGTATAAGAAGGCGAAAAAGCGTAATTTTGCCATATCAGGGTAAGTGGGCCCGGCAAAATCAGAGACATTATGGCGCTTAATTGGATTTGGATCGCTTTCTTTGTGGTAGCCTTCGCGGTAGCGGTGTTCAAGACCGTATTCCTGGGGGATATGAGCGTATGGAGCGAAGTGATGGGAGCTTCGTTTCAGTCGGCTGCCACAGCATTCGAGATATCATTGGGTCTGGCGGGGATACTGTCCCTTTGGCTCGGACTGATGAAAATCGGCGAACAGGCCGGGGTAATCGGCTGGTTCGGCCGATTGATTTCGCCGCTGTTCTGCCGCCTGTTTCCCGGGGTGCCTAAGGGGCATCCTGCCATGGGGTCGATTTTCATGAACGTATCGGCCAATATGCTCGGCCTCGACAACGCCGCCACTCCGCTCGGCCTCAAAGCCATGCAGGAACTCCAGACCCTCAACAAAGAGAAAGACACAGCCACCGACGCCATGATTATGTTCCTGATACTCAACGCGTCAGGACTATGCTTCATCCCCATCAGCATCATGATGTACCGCGCCCAGGCCGGGGCAGCCAACCCTACCGACGTGTTCATGCCGATACTTCTGGCCACGTTTATCTCCACGTTTGTAGGCATTGTGGCGCTCTGCCTCAAGCAGCGCATAAGGCTTACCGACCCGGTGCTGGCGGCATGGCTGGCTGGTATGGCGCTGGTCATCGGCGGCATCGTGTGGATCTTCAGCGGTATGGAAGGAAGGGCAGTGGAGCGCTGGTCGACATTTTTCGCAAACGCGCTGCTGTTCGGAGTGGTAATATCATTCATATTAGCCGGAGCCATAAAGCGCATCAACGTATATGCCACCTTTATTGAAGGGGCTAAGGAAGGATTCCACACGGCTGTCACCATAATCCCCTATCTGGTGGCCATCCTGGTGGCCATCGGGATGTTCCGTGCCTCCGGAGCCATGGAACTGATCACCGAGTGGACCACCTCGGCTGTGGCAGCCTGCGGCCTCGACACCCAATGGGTTGAAGCCCTCCCGACGGCATTGATGAAACCGCTCTCCGGGAGCGGATCGCGCGGCCTGATGGTCGACCTTATGGCCACCCACGGCCCCGATGCCTTCGTCAGCCGTGTGTCGGCGGCGATTCAGGGGTCAACTGATACCATGTTCTATGTTCTGGCGGTCTATTTCGGGTCGGTAGGCATCAGAAAGACCAGATATGCAGTAGGTTACGCTCTGCTGGCCGACTTCTCCGGGACGTTGGCAGGAGTGCTTGCCGCCTACCTGTTTTTTGGATGAGGATAGTTCTTGCCGACTACATAATTAAAGGAAGAAACGATGAAAGAAGATATACGACTGGTGGTCAATCCTTCGGTACCTGAGGAGCTACGCTCCGCAATGGAGCGTGTAGTCCGCGAAGGGATGGGGCCGGAGGCTGAGCTGATCTACGACGGCGGCCGCAACCGCCTGTGGGTAGAAAAGGTGAAGCCAGAGCCGTCAGGAAGCCAAGGGGTCGTGACGGAGATGAACGTCAAGGCTTTCGGTCTGCCGAAATTTCCCAACAGCCTGATTTACGGCGTGTTCCGCAAGAGCAAAGCGCAGCGGAGCTACGAGCACGCCATGCGGCTGCTCCAGCTCGGCTTCGACACTCCTCAGCCGATGGGCTACGCCGAGGTGAGGGTAGCTGGCTCTGCCCTCCTCCGCCGCAGCTTCTACTTCAGCGCCCAGTTGCCCTGGCCCAACATGCGCTTCTGGGAATCGGACAAGGACTACGACCATCTGCGCGACGCCTGGGGTGCGGAAATAGCCCGGCTTCACCAAGCCGGAGTATGGATGAAAGATCATTCCGCCGGCAACATCCTGCGCCACCGCGACGATAACGGCCACTGGCATTTCGCCTACGTCGACCTCAACCGTATGGCCTTCGGCGTCACCGATGAACACCGGCTGATGAAGATGTTCAAATCGGTATCTACGGCGCTGGAATTCACCGTGGCGCTGGCGCGCTCATACGCCCTCGCTGCCGGCAAAGACCCCGACAAGGCCGCTTCCATGGCCGAAAAGATTTACAGGCGCTTCAACCGCCGCAAGCATTAAAATGTTCATTATTCATCACTGATACACATGACACACAAAATAGAGATTTTCTGCAAGAATCTGGGGAAGACGATCGAAGTAAGCGGCGGGGAAACCCTGCTCGAAATCGCCGGCCGCCTGGGAATCATGCCCGACGGGATGCGGCCGATAGTGGCGCTGGTCAACAATAAGACCGAACCGCTGGGATATGCCGTCTACGGCCCCAAGCAGGTGGAATTCCTCTCGCGATCCTCGGCCCCGGGAACGAGAGCCTACACGCGCTCGCTCTGCATGATGCTCTATTGCGCTGTCAGAAAGCATCTTCCCGACACCCGGCTGCGCATCGAGCATTCCATCAGCGGCGGATACTACTGCCGCCTGATACCTCAGCCAGCCGATGAGAATATCACCTCTACCCTGCTGGAATCTATGCGCCGGCTGCATGAGCTGGCCCTCCCCTTCTGCCAGCGCGAGACGCTGTCGACCGAACTCATCGACAAATTCCGCAGCGAAGGGATGGACGATAAGGTGCTCCTGCTTGAAACTATTCAGAATCTCTACTCATCATACTCCACGCTCGACGGTGTTGCCGACAGCTACTACGGCGCTCTGGCGCCCTCCACGGCCGAAATCGACACCTTCGACCTCAAACCATGGAAGGAGGGCTACCTGCTGATGGGCGTTGACCGCAAGGAACCTAAGAAGCCGGCTGTATTTGTGCCCCAGGATAAGATGTACGAGGCCTACATCGACCATCTGCATTTCAACGATGTGATCGGAGTCTCCGACGTAGGCCAACTCAACCGCGAGATAGAGCTCAACCACTCGTCATACCTCATCCAGGTGGCCGAGGCCATGCATTCGCGTAAAATAGGGAAGATCGCCGACGAAATCGCCGGGCGCTACCATCAGGGCGGAGCGCGCATCGTGCTGATTGCCGGCCCGTCAAGCTCCGGCAAGACCACCACTACCAAGCGTCTGGCCATCTACCTTACGACCAATTTGCTGAAGCCAAAGATGATATCGCTCGACAACTATTTCGTCAACCGCGACCTCACTCCGCGCGATGCCGACGGCGACTTCGATTTCGAGTCGATATACGCTCTCGACCTCAAAGCCTTCAACGCCGACCTTAGCGCCCTGCTGCGCGGCGAGGAGGTAGCTCTGCCGACATACAATTTCGAGCGCGGAGAGCGCGTCTACAAGGGCGACAAGATGCGTCTTGACGACAATTCGCTCCTGCTTATCGAGGGTATCCACGGCCTGAACCCGATGCTCACGGCTCAGATTGAGGAAAAGATGAAGTATCGCGTGTATGTGTCGGCCCTGACCACTCTCTCAATCGACGATCACAACTGGATTCCCACCACCGACAACCGACTGCTGCGCCGAATCATCCGCGACTATAAATATCGCGGTACCAGCGCCGTAGAGACCATCCGCCGATGGCCGAGCGTGCGCCGCGGCGAGGAAAAATGGATATTCCCGTACCAGGAAAACGCCGATTCAACGTTCAATTCGTCGCTGCTGTTTGAGCTTGCCGTGATGAAAGATTATGCTGAGACGATTCTGCGCGATGTGCCCAACAATCTGCCGGAATATGCCGAAGCGTATCGCCTGCGCCGCTTTTTAAGCTATTTCAAAGCCATCGGAGAGAAGGGCATCCCCTCGACGAGTCTGCTCAGGGAGTTCCTCGGCGGCAGCTCCTTCCATTATTGAACCCCAGCTCCGACGCTCCTCATAATCTCTTATAAATCATATAATTCGTATAAATCTTATAAAAATTATACGAATTATCCGACTTATACGATTTATATGAATTATACGAATTAGCCGACCTATACAAATTATTGGTTAAGATTATGCTGCGGAAACATTATGCTCGCTGTGCATAATTTTTGATGAAATAGCCGCTATGAGCGGAGGACGGGCCAGGTGTAGGCGCGCAGGCGGGCTACCAGCTGGCGTTCGCGGCCGCCGAGATATGAGTTGAGCAGGGTGTGGAAGGCCGGCGAATGGTTAAGCTCCGTCAGGTGGGCGATTTCGTGGGCGATTACGTAGTCGCACAGCTCCTCGGGGAGAAAAAGAAGCACATAGCTGAGCGATATCACTCCCGAGGCCGAGCACTGGCCGAGGATGCGGTGGCCGCGCGACACTTTCCACTCCACCGGATGCCGCCCCAGGCGGTCAGCTATGCTGCGGGCATGCGGCAGAAGAACCTCAGGGGCAACCCTTCGCGCCAGCCGGCACAGCATATCGGAAATGGCGCGGGTCGTGGTATCATTCTGAAAATCAAGCGAAGAGCCGACCTCCAGCGACGACATTGGCAGAGCGGCTCGGCCCAGGATGCGGTCTGGCATGTGGGTCTGTCGGGCTATGCGGAATGAGGCCAGCGGAAACGTGAGCGTCTGGTCGGGCGTATACCTCAGGTTCGGACGCGACGAAAGCAACCGGGGAATGAAATCTTCGAGGACGCGCGCTATCTCGTCGCGGCTGATCCCCTCAGGCACCGAAAGCGCCAGAATGCCGTTTTTCCAACGGGCTGTGACGCGGTGGGAGTTGCGCCGGAATGTGATGGAAATCTGGCCGAGATCGGGGTGATAGAGCAGCATGTTGCGGGAGAGTTAAAGCGTCAGCGAACCCATGCCCAGTTTGTCGCGGAGGGTGTCGGTGAAGCAATGGTCGGAGGTGGTGACCAGACGCAGCGACAGGGGCGAGCGCGTAAGCGTCAGCGTGGCTGCTACGGGGAGCGTGGTGGCTTTGCCGTCGATGGCCAGACGGTAGCCCGAGCCGCGCGACTCCACATCTATGTCGATACGCGTAGAGGCAGGAACCACCAGCGGACGCATCGAGAGCGAATGGGCGGCGATAGGCGAGATGGCCCAGCCGTCCAGTGTCGGAGCCAGTATCGGGCCGCCTACCGAGAGATTGTAGGCCGTTGAGCCTGTGGGAGTTGCAATTATCAGCCCGTCGCCTTTGTAGGCCAGGCCGGGGTGGGAGTCCAATCGTGTGCGCACCGTGACCATGGTAGAGATATCGCCTCGGGTGATGGCCACCTCGTTGAGCGCCACCAGCGGGAGCATCGGGTCAGGCGTGGTCCCGTGGATCTCCACCTGAATCATCGCGCGGGTCTCGACGGAGAAATCGCCATGCAGCAGACGGTCGTAGATGTCGTCGGGCTTCTCGAAGGTGAAGGCCGAGAGATAGCCCAGATGGCCGGTGTTGATACCTGCCACGGGCGTACGGTCGGAGGCCACCCAGCGCGCAGTCTTGAGGAAAGCGCCGTCGCCACCGATGGAGATGGCCAGGTCGGCGTTGGGAGCCTGACTCAGGGGGAGGTAATCGAGCCCGAGCGCGAAGCGGTCGCCGAGGCGCTCGGTGAGCATCCTCAGAAAGGGTTCGGCCACGACCACGTCGAAGCCACGCGAAAGGAGAGTGGTGAACAGGCGGGCGATTTCCTGGAAATGGCCTTCCTGACGGCGGTTGCCATTTACTGCAATGCGCATCTCGTTGATATTTAGATTAATAGGCACACTCGCTGCGCCGACTGCGCTCCTTCATGCCGAAGGGGTTGATGGTTAGAAATTTTCAAGGTAAAGCAGAAGCTCGCGGGCGCGGGCCAGAGCCGTATCGTCGGGCAACTGCGACGGCGACCGCGCATACAGCGTGTCGTAGCCGTAGCGGGCCAGCGAGCGCGACAGTGAATCAGCATTGGCTGCGCGCGCACGGAGGAACACCACCGGACGGTCTGCCTCGTCGCGCATCGACGTGACGCAGAGCGTCAGCAGCTCTGTGTCGCAATCTTCCACCGCCCGCGCTATCTCCGAAGCCGAATAGGCTCCGGGGCGGCAGGCCAGAAAGATCTCGCAGATTTCAGGCTGCACAGGCATCAGCGTCTCCAGACGCTCGGCCGGAGATAGAGCCTCAGAGAGGTATCGCTGTATGGACTGACTGTCTTGTGCCGACATAGGCGGAGTGAGAAAGTTAGGAGTGTAAAATTCTGTTAATATCTTAAATTAACGGACCGATAGGGCGCCGGAATCAGAAATTCTGAGTAATTTTGCAAAAGGTTTACCCCTGCCCTACCCGATTTCCGGCGGTAGCCGCGCCGCAGCTCGGCGGCGCTTCAGGGTTCGACTGCAAAGATAGAGAAAATCGTTCAGTAACGAAACTTTCGGCAGGGATGTTAAGATTTTTTTCAATCTGAAAAAATGACTACAAATTTAAGCGTAAACATTAACAAGATAGCGACGTTGCGCAACGCCCGCGGCGAGAACAACCCCGACGTGGCTCAGGCGGCTGTCGACTGCGAGCGCTTCGGCGCCGACGGTATCACGGTGCATCCGCGCCCCGACGAGCGGCATATCCGCCGCTCCGACGTGCTGACCCTGCGCCCGCTGGTAAAGACTGAATTCAACATCGAGGGCTACCCCTCGGAAGACTTCATGCGCCTGGTGATGATGGTGCGCCCCGAGCAGGTGACCCTCGTGCCCGACGCCGCCGACGCGCTGACATCAAGCGCCGGATGGGATGTGGCTGAGAATATGGAATTCCTCACCGGCATTGTCGACCGCCTGCGCGAGGCCGGCATCCGCAGCTCAATCTTCGTGGGTACCGATGTAGACAATATCGTCCTGGCTGCCAAGACCGGAGCCGACCGCGTGGAGCTTTATACCAAACCCTACGCCGACATGTATGAGACTGACCCGCAGCGCGCCGTGGCGCCCTTCGCCGAGGCCGCCCGCGCCGCCCGCAAGGTGGGCCTGGGCGTCAATGCCGGCCACGATCTGAGCTTGAAGAACCTGAAATTCTTCAAGGATAATGTGCCGTATCTCAACGAGGTGTCCATCGGCCATGCGCTCATCTGCGATGCCCTCTACATGGGGCTGGAGGCCACTGTCAAGGCCTACAAAGCCTGCCTCAAAGGATAAACCCGAAGGGGCCTCCTGACACTAAAAAGAAAACACAGCGCGCCGCCACGGGCGGCCTTGCAAAATATTAATCTAATTATTATCGCGAAATGGTTTTACTTGACACTGCCATCAACGGCACACCGGTTGCAACCGCTCACCAGATGGAGCTTTCGCTCTGGGACCTCTGCCTCAAAGGCGGACCACTGATGATTGTAATTGCCTTGCTGGCATTGGTCGGCATCTATATCTTCATTGAGCGCGCCATCGTGGTCAACCGCGCCGCACGCGAAGACGACACATTTATGAAGCGTATCCGCGACTATATCCACGAAGGAGAGATCGAGAGCGCTTTCAACCTCTGCAAGAAAAACGCATCGCCCTATTCGCGCCTGATAGCCAAGGGTATATCGCGTATCGGTCGCCCCGTCAACGACATCCAGACAGCCATCGAGAACACCGGCAACATCGAAATCGCCAACCTCTCGAAAGGGCTTCCCTGGCTGGCCACCACAGCCGCCGGCGCCCCGATGCTCGGATTCCTCGGCACAGTAATCGGCATGGTCGAGGCTTTCTACTCCATCGCTTCCGAGGGGAATTCAGCCAATATCGCCACCTTCTCAAGCGGTATCTACACAGCCCTGGTCACCACAGTGGCCGGTCTGGTAGTGGGCGTAATAGCCCTGTTTGCCTACAATTACCTCGTGGCCAGAATCAACACGGTGATGAACCTTCTGGAGTCGAAATCCATGGAGTTCATGGACCTGCTCAACGAGCCCGCCTCCTGAAGCCGGCTTACAGTGTGACTCTCCCTCAGGTATTAACCCATTAAAGAATTGCATCCCAAGATATGCTGAAAAGGCCGAACCAGATGATGGACACGTTCTCAATGGCCTCCATGACCGACGTGATCTTTCTGCTGCTGATATTTTTTATGGTGACGTCGACGTTTGTGTTCCCGACGGGCCTTGAGGTGTCGCTGCCTCAAAGCACAGAGCAAAGAGCCGTAAAACCCACCACGCGAGTATACATTGATGCCGATCAGAATCTCTTTGCCTCCACGGGCGAGGAGCAGCCCCAGCCGCTGAAAATCGACGCGCTGGTAACCTTCCTCAAGCTGGCCCAGGAGCAGGATTCCACCGGTTTCATCGCCCTCTATGCCGACGAGACAGTGCCTTACGGCCGCATCGTGGAAGTGCTCAATGCCGGAGCGTCCAACAATCTGAAGATGGTGCTGGCTACCAAGCCAATAGCCACTCATCTGCCTGACATTCAAGGCGGAAACCAGCCTGAGGCTGCCGCTGCAGAAGCCGAAACAGCCCCGTCGGCCGAAACCGTAAAATAGTCTGATGCGCAAAAAAGACCGCATAATAGCCGCTTTGGTGACGCTGCTTCTTCTGGGAGCGGCGGTGCTGACGCTGTGTCACACCTATCTGCGATTCCCGCCCAAGGGGTTCGAAAATATCATGCCCCAGAAGGAGGAGACGATTGTGCTCGAAGAGGTGGAGCCGATTTTCGCCACCGGCGAATTTGTGCGCACAGGCGACAACCTCGACCCCACTGCCCTACCCGACCAGCCGGCGCCAAGCTCCGTCGATGCCGATGTCCCCACACAGGACGGCCCTGACCTGACCAACGCCGGGAACGCGGCCACCCCCAAGCAGGTGGTCAGCTCCGGGCAGCCCTCCCCTGCCAAGGTTAAGAAAGAGCCCAAGGGCCCCACCAAGGAAGAGCTGAAAAAGGAGAAAGAGCGCCAGGAAGCCGCCCGCCAGCAGCAGGCCAAGAAAAACGTGGCCGACGCCACGAAAAAAGCATTCGGCGGCGGCAAAGGTAAAGGCACCGCCGGCTCTGCCGAAGGAAACTCCGGCTCGGGAGCCATCACCGGAACCCCGGGCAACGGCCTGAAAGGCCGCTCGATAGAGAATTGGACCACAGTGCCCTCGACCAAACTGGGCGTAATCGCCATCCGCGTCAAGGTCGACGACCGAGGCAATGTGGTCAGCGCCAGCTACGATGCCGCTTCCAGCAGCGGACCCGTGGCCGCCGACCGCAAGATGCGTCAGAGTTGTCTGGCGCGCACCCGTCAGTGCCGCTTCTCGGTGCTCGAAGGCTCACCCGTGCAGAGCGGCGTAATCACATGGAATTTCCGCTAAGCGGAGACCTCAAAAAGATAGATCTATGAACCGGACAATTATCACATTTGCAATAGCGCTGGTGGGTATGATTTTTGCCTCGGAAGTCGCCGGGCAATCGCTGTTCGACGAGATGATTGTCGACGGCGAGACCGTCAGCATCGACTCCGTGAAGCCTGACGCGAACGCCCACCATAAGGCTGCACCGACTCAGGCCGAAAAACATCGGGAAGCCATAATGAAAGCCTCGGAGGAACGCGCCCGCCGAGCCCGCAAGGCTGCCATGAAGCGCCGCGGAATCGACAACCCGCTGTGGGAGATGACCGACAGCGAGGGTAACCTCCTCGAGCCCGAAGATTTTGGCGCTGTGGAGCTCAATGTCGACTCCACTATGGATGTCAGCCGCCTGACGCTCCCGGCCATAGCCTTCATGCCCCCTATCTACTCCGGATATTCAACCGCACTGGCCATCGCCGACCCCACGGTGATGTCGGCCGACTCGATAATCCCCGACAATCTCACCTGGGCCGACCTGATCGTGCGCCGCGACCACCGTCGCAACGCTTTCGTGCAGAATTTTATGATGCAGAACCCCGGCTCTGTGCGCTACAATCTGGAATTCATGCCGCGTCCGCCCAAGGAATTCGTCATGGAGGTGGACCCCGAGCAGGCCAAAATCAATGTGCGCGAGTTTACCCGCGACGAGAAAGCCCTCAAGGAATATGTCAAGCCCGTAGAGCTGCCGCGCATCAACTGGCTGAAAAAATTCGACGCCTCGCTGCAGTTCTCCCAAGCCTATGTGTCGCCCAACTGGTATCAGGGCGGTAATTCCAACCTCAACGCCATCCTCAATCTGCTCTACGACGTAAAGCTCAATCCGGCCTTCCATCCCGACTTGATTTTCGAGACTTCGATGCAGTATAAACTGGGCGCCAACACAGTGCCCGACGATACGGTCCACGGCTACAACATCTCGGAAGACCTTCTGCAGATCAACTCGAAATTCGGCTACAAGGCAGTGAAACGCTGGTACTACTCTGTGACTGTGCAGTTTAAGACCCAGCTGCTCAACAGCTACAACACCAACTCCAACCGCCTGAAATCGGCCTTTCTCTCTCCCGGCGAACTCAATGTCGGCCTCGGTATGACCTACAGCAATGAGAACAAGAAGAAGACCATGACCTTCACCGCCGCCGTCTCCCCTCTGAGCTACAACCTGAAGATGTGTACCAACTCCAAACTGAACCCCACATGGTTCGGCATCGAGGAAGGTAAGAAAACCATATCGCAATATGGTTCGAGCTCCGAGATGACCTTCCGCTGGAAGATGACCTACAATATCGAGTATTTCTCGCGTATGTTCATCTTCACCAACTATGAGTATCTGCAGGGCGACTGGGAGCATACCATCTCCTTCAACATCAATAAGTATCTGTCGACCAGACTGTATGCCCACCTGAGGTATCAGAGCGACGCCAAGAAGATCGAGGACACGCGCTGGAACAAGTGGCAGCTGAAGGAGATACTGTCGATAGGGTTTTCCTACCGGTTCTCACGTTCTTAATCTGCCGGGAAATGATGCGTCTGAGGGAAAAGCTTTTATCCGCCGCCGTGGCTGCCGTCGTGGCGGTGGCGCCTGTAGCTCAGGCCTCCGGCGCCGAACATGTCGGTGCCACTTCGTGGAAGGTGAAAACGGCTACAGTGGAAGCCCTTAAGGCGGCTGTCGAGGCAAAGGCCTCCGACGAGGCTGAAGGTGTCTGGCGCATGACCGAAGACGGCACCGTGGTGGGGATAGTAGAAGGCGCAGTAGCCGGCGGCAAACAAAGGGGTGGGGGAGCCGAAGGGGCATTGACCCGGGAAGCTGACCGCACGCTGCTGATTGTAGTGCTGAAGTCGGGGAGGGCTTCGGTAGAGGCCGGCACGGTGGTAGGCTGGATGCGCCCCACTGCCAAGCCGGGCTACTATCAGGGGAAGATGTTCACACGCTGCTACGCCGGCGAATTTTCGCGTCCCAAACCGTTTACGCTCCATAAAGCCGATGCTAACCATCTGACAATGAAGGAACAGAAAAACGGCTGGCGCTTTCTCCCGTGGCGAATGCTTCCCTGGATGTTTCGCCGCGGAGTGCAGAAAGTCGACACCCGCGACCAGGGGATGGAGGGGGTGGTCCGCGTCGGCTCCGACGTAAGATACTTGTAACGGGCAGTCCGCGGGACGAATACGGCAAAGATTGCCACGGCGTCCCGGCCCGACAGAGCATAAATAAAAAACTTCAATCTCTCATGTCAAGACTTCTCAAATTCAGCCTGGCGCTTGCGGCCCTGACAGCCGCACTGGCCGTTATGCCTGCGGAAGCGAAGCGCGTGAAGACCACACGCGGAAGGCTCAAGGCGACGCCCACAAGGGTGGAGGCTCCGGCTGTATATTGCGATACTCTTGACTACAAGGCGTTTAAAGACGGAGTGGGGGAGAGGGCAACCTCGGCAGAGCCTATCGGATTCGCCGGATATGACAAGCCGCTTCGCGGACGCAAGGAGACCCTGTTTGTGACCAACCGTACGGGGAAGGAGCTGATGGGCGTGGTGTTCCGGATTTCATATTTCGACTCCGCAAAGCGGCTGCTCCATCGCGCACGCCACGAAGTAGGTCTGGAGGTGCCGGCAGGGGAAACCCGCCGCATCGACCTGACGTCGTGGGACAAACAGCAGACCTTCTACTATCGCGGCTCGAAGCGCGGACGCAGCGCCGGAGTGCCGTACACGATTGAAATAGAGACAGATACTATATTTTTAGCAAAATAGCAATAAGGCCCTTAAAATCTTTAAAGTCCCTAAAGCCCTTAGAGCCTTTAGAACCTTTAGAATCCTTTAGGATTTCATCCCAGAAAGCGATATGCACCCGATAGAGGCGATAAAGAAGCTGATGAACATCACCCCCGAACAGGAGGAGGCGGTGATGGCGCTCATGCATGAGACCAAGATGGCCAAAGGGGAGACGATAGAGGGTGCCACCACCATCAGCACCCGCGCCTTCTATCTGGCCAAGGGTGCGGCGCGCATCTACTACACCAACCACGGCCGCGAGCACACCGTCTCTTTCGCCTTCGACGACACCTTTCTCGTTCTCCCGCAGCTGATCAGACGCCAGTATATGGATACGCTCGCCATCCAGTTTCTCGAGCCGTCGAGGCTCATCTCCTTCCGCCATGCCGATGTAAAGACCGAGCTGGAACGCACCCGCAGCGAGGTCTCGCTTGAGTCGATGTTGATCATCAACACCGCTCTGGCCAACTATGTCGGATATCTGGAAGAGCGTGTGCTGGTGATGCAGTCACTTTCGGCGCGTGAGCGCTACGAGTGGGCTCTGCAACGGTTTCCCCGACTTACCGACTGCGCCACCACCACTCAGATTGCGTCGTTCCTGGGGCTGACCAAGGAGACGCTCTACCGCATCAAAAACGGCAACTACCGCAAAACGAAATGAACGAACAACAAATAGCCGCCGGGGCGCTTGACCACTACTCGCGCCGCACAGGCCACACACTGACCCCCAAAGCCGCCCTGATTGATATGGACGGCACTCTGCTCGACTCGATGAAGCTCCACACCATGGCCTGGTACCGCCTGGCCACCGAACTGGGCATCGACTGCACCCGCGAGGAATTCTACCTATACGAGGGGATGACCGGAGCCGAGACCATCAACCGCCTGATGCGCCGGCAGTGGGGACGCGACGCCACCGACCGCGAAAAAACCGAACTCTACCATCGCAAAACGTGTTATTTCAATGAGATGCCCCGGCCTGGAATCATCCCAGGAGCCGACAGAATGATTAAGACTCTGATGGACAGCGGCATACGGCGCGTGCTGGTGACCGGTTCGGGCCAATTGTCGAATCTGGAGCGACTTAACACCGATTTCCCGGGAGCCTTCGCCCCGGATCTGCGCATCACCTCGCGCAATGTGACCCACTGCAAGCCTCATCCCGAACCTTACCTCAAGGGGATGGAGCTCGCCGGAGTGGAGCCGTGGAAGGCCATCGCCATCGAGAACGCTCCCATGGGCGTGCGCTCGGCTTCCGATAGCGGTGCGCTTGCCGTGGCCGTATGCACCGGCCCGATACCTGCCGAAGCGATGCACGAAGCCGGAGCCGACGTGGTCTTCCCCTCGATGGAGGCCTTCGCCGATGTGCTCCCTTATATTTTGAACAAAGACTGAAAACTTACCGACTATGGATACCCGAGTAATCTTTACCAACCAGGTGGAGGAAGCGATCGACAGCGCCGTGGAAGCCATGGCGCCCGCAGGAGTGTATGTGCTTGTTGATACCAATACGGCCAAATATGTGCTTCCGCGCCTGCAGACTGGCTCGAAGGCCATTGCAGCGGCCAAAGTGCTGATGATGAGCGCCGGAGAGGAGAATAAGAACCTCGAGACTCTCGCCCGGGTATGGACCGGGCTCGGCGACGGAGAAGCCACGAGGCGCTCGGTGATGATCAATGTCGGAGGCGGAGTGGTGACCGACCTGGGCGCATTCGCAGCCGCCACCTTCAAGCGCGGAATCCGGTTTATCAACGTGCCCACGACTCTGCTGGGCGCCGTCGACGCCTCGGTGGGCGGCAAGACGGGCATCGACTTCAACAATCTCAAAAATGAGGTGGGTGTGATCCGTCAGGCCGACCTCGTGATAGTCTCCACCACCTTTTTCCGCACTCTCGACAGCCAGCAGATGCTCTCGGGCTATGCCGAAATGGTGAAACATGCAGCCCTGACAGGCCCTGAGGCCGTCAGCCGCCTTCTGCGCTACAACCTTGCCGATTACGACGACGACCAGCTGCTGCGCCTGCTCTGCGAGAGCGTGGAGGTGAAGCGCTCGGTAGTGGATAAAGATCTGAACGACAACGGAGTACGCCGCACTCTCAACCTCGGCCACACCACAGCCCACGCCCTGGAGGCGCTGGCTCTTAAGCGCGGCGCACCCATCGCCCACGGGTATGCCGTGGCTATGGGGATGGTAGTCACTCTGGTGCTCTCGCGCATGCTCAAGTGGTTCCCCTCCGAACGCCTCCACAGCTTCGCCCACTGGGTCAGGGAGACATACGGGACAATGGCCATCACCTGCGACGACTATCCCGAACTTCTGCAGGCCATGACTCACGACAAGAAAAACCATCGCGCCGGCGAGGTGATGTTCGTGCTGCTCAAAGACTGGGGACAGCCCGAAATCGACCAGCCCGTCGACGCTAAGACCATCGAAGCCGCCCTCGACATCTACCGCGACCTGATGGGCATCTGACCCCCGGCCTGCTACTTGGCTGCAGGGGCATTGCTGTGAACTGGCGGATAATTGGAAAATATTTTGTAACTTTGCGCGAAAATGGGGAAGTATAAATCAATCGATTGAAAAATGAATATTTCTTACAAATGGCTTAAGGACTACCTGACCTTCGACCTGGCTCCGGAGAAAGTGTCGGAAGCCCTGACATCCATCGGGTTGGAGACAGACGGCCTGGAAGAGGTAGAGACCATAAAAGGCGGCCTTAAAGGGCTGGTAATCGGCAAAGTGATCACATGCATGGAGCATCCCGACAGCGACCATCTGCACATCACCACAGTGGACCTCGGCGACGGACAGCCTACCCAGATCGTCTGCGGCGCTCCCAATGTGGCAGCCGGTCAGACGGTGGTAGTGGCCACAGTCGGCTGCAAACTCTACGACGGCGATAAGGAATTCGCCATCAAGAAATCAAAAATACGCGGTGTGGAATCGTTTGGCATGATCTGCGCCGAAGATGAAATCGGCGTGGGCAAATCTCACGACGGCATCATCGTAATCCCCGAAGACAAGGCACCCAAAGCCGGCACTCCCGCAGCCGAATATTTCGGCGTGGAGAGCGACTGGGTGATGGAGGTGGACCTCACCCCCAACCGCATCGACGCAGCCAGCCACTACGGCGTGGCCCGCGACCTGGCTGCCTATCTCGACTGCCATCTGGCCCACAGCGACCTGAAGAAGCCTTCGGTCGACAATTTCCACCCCGACCGTGCCGACGGCGCTATCCCAGTTGAGGTGATCGACACTCTGGGCGCTCCGCGCTATTGCGGCCTCACCATCCGAGGCGTGAAAGTGGCCGAAAGCCCTGAATGGCTGCGCAACCGCCTGGAAACCATAGGCGTACGCTCGATAAACAATATCGTCGACATCACCAATTATATCCTCCACGGCATCGGCCAGCCGCTCCACTGCTTCGACCTCAAAACCATCGAGGGCGGACGCATCGTGGTCAAGACAGTGGCTGAAGGCACACCCTTCACCACTCTCGACGGCGTAGAGCGCAAACTTTCCGAAGCCGACCTGATGATCTGCGACACCAATAAGCCGCTCTGCATCGCCGGTGTGTTCGGAGGCCTGAACTCGGGCGTTACCGAGCAGACCACCGACATCTTCCTGGAAAGCGCCTACTTCAATCCGACGCGCGTGCGCCGCACAGCGCGCCGCCACGGCCTGAGCACCGACGCCTCGTTCCGCTATGAGCGCGGGCTCGACCCCAACGCCACCGTCTACGCCATCAAGCTCGCCGCCATTCTGGTGAAGCAGCTCGCCGGCGGTGAAATCTGTGGCGATATTGTCGACATCTATCCCTCACCCGTAGAGCCTTTCAAGGTTGAGCTGAGCTACAACTACCTCAACTCGCTCATCGGCAAAGATATAGCCCACACTGAAGTGGACGCTATCCTCAATTCGCTCGAAATCGAAATCACGGGCCGTCCCGACCTGGACACCGTGCAGCTGGCAGTGCCGACCTATCGCGTCGACGTGACCCGTCCCTGCGACGTGGTGGAGGATGTGCTCCGCATCTATGGCTACAACAATGTGGAGATTTCCACCACTGTCCACTCCTCGCTGCAGCTTAAGACGCTGACCGACAGCTCTGACGACCTCCAGCGCCTGATTTCAGAACAGCTCACCGGATGCGGATTCAACGAAATCCTCAACAACTCGCTGACCGCCGAAGGGTATTACACCGACCTTACGGCCTATCCCGCCGACCACTGCGTGAAACTCCTGAATCCGCTCAGCACCGACCTGAACGTGATGCGCCAGACCCTGCTGTTCGGCGGTCTGGAGTCGATAGCCCACAATGTCAACCGCCGCCATGCCGACCTGGCTTTCTATGAGTTCGGCAATGTCTACACAGCCAACCCCGCGGTGGAATCAACATCGGAGGCTCCCCTGGCTCCCTTCAGCGAAAGCGCCCACATGGCTCTCTGGCTCACCGGCAACTCACGCCATTCCAACTGGGCCCGTCAGGCAGAAGAATTCACATTCTTCGACCTCAAAGGGTATGTGGCCAACATTCTCGCCCGTTTGGGCCTGTCAGCCAACGAAATCGCCCTTAACAAGCTGACCGACAACAACATCTACTCCGCTGCGCTCGAAATCAAGACCCGCAATGGAAAGCTCCTCGGCAGCATGGGTCAGGTGGCTAAGACGGCGCTGGTAAAGGCCGACATCAAGCAGCCGGTATTCTACGCCGAGTTCGACTGGGGTGCACTGGTGAAACTGGCCGTTAAGAAGAAGGCCGAATTCACCCCGCTGCCCAAGACTCTGCCCGTGAAACGCGACCTCGCCCTGCTGGTCGACAACGCTGTCACAATGGCTCAGATCGAAGCCGTAGTGGCCGAAAGCGAACGCCGCCTGCTGCGCGGTGTGGAGCTCTTCGACGTGTACGAAGGGAAAAATCTCCCCGCCGGCAAAAAGTCGTATGCCATCTCCATCACGCTTCAGGACACCGAGAAAACCCTTCAGGACAAGCAGATCGACGCCACCATGGCCAAGGTAATCAAGAACCTCCAGACCAAGCTCGGCGCCGAGCTTCGCTAACCTACCGTCAGACAGAATAATAAAATCACAGATAAAACATACAATATGGGACGCGCATTTGAATATCGCAAAGCCAGAAAACTCAAACGCTGGGGCAACATGAGCCGCACGTTTACTCGTATCGGTAAGGAAATCACCATCGCCGTTAAGGCCGGCGGCCCCGATCCTTCCACCAACCCGCGCCTTCGCGCACTGATGCAGAACGCCAAGGCTGAAAACATGCCTAAGGACACTGTGGAACGCGCCATCAAAAAGGCCACCGACAAAGACGCAAAAGACTATAAGGAAATCACTTACGAAGGATACGGCCCCTACGGCATCGCAATCTTCGTAGAAGCTGCCACCGACAACAACACCCGCACAGTGGCCAACGTGCGTTCCTATTTCACCAAACACGGCGGCTCGCTCGGCACTCAAGGCTCGCTGACCTTCCTCTTCGACCATAAGGTTGTGCTGAAGATTCAGCCGAAACCCGACATGAGCCTCGAAGACCTCGAACTTGAACTTATCGATTACGGCGTGGACGAAGTCGAGCAGGACGAGGAAGAAGGAACCGTATTGCTCTACGGCCCGTTTGAGGAATACAGCAACATCCAGCAGTATCTCGAAGGAAACGGCTTCGAAATCCTCTCTACCGAATTCGTTCGCATCCCCAACGATGTGAAGGAGGTAACCGAAGAGCAGCGCGAAAGCCTCGACAAACTTCTCGAGAAACTCGAAGAAGACGAGGATGTGCAGAATGTATTCCACAACATCGCCGAATAATCCACGGCCTTGAAAGCCAAAGGAATATACATTCCAAAACCCACTAACCTAAACTGAACGAAAGAATGTTTTCGGGAATTGTAGAAGAAGCGGCCACAGTGGTCAAAGCTGTGCGCGAAGGCGGCAACGTCCACCTGACGCTCAGATGCAGTTTTGTCGACGAGCTGAAAATCGACCAGTCGGTGGCCCACAACGGGGTCTGCCTGACGGTGGTGGCTATCGCCGACGGCACCTACACCGTGACAGCCATCGAGGAGACGCTGCGCCGCAGCAATTTAGGCCTGCTCAAAGAGGGCGACAGAGTGAACGTGGAGCGCTGCATGCTGATGAACGGCCGACTGGACGGCCACATCGTGCAAGGCCACGTAGACTGCACCGCCCGTTGCGAAGCCATCGAGGAGGTGGAGGGAAGCCGCTACTTCCTGTTCCGCTACGAGGTGGACGAGGCTATGGCCCGCAAGGGTTACGTCACAGTGGAAAAAGGATCGGTTACGGTCAACGGCGTCAGCCTGACGGTCTGCGACTCCGAGCGCGACTCTTTCCGCGTAGCTATCATCCCCTATACCTTCGAGCATACGAATTTCGGCGACATCCGGGTAGGCTCCACAGTCAATATCGAGTTCGACATCATCGGAAAATACCTCGCCCGGCTGGCCACCTGCCTCTGACGTTCCACTCACATTCAATTCTACCAACAACAAAATGAAAGCCGCCTTCGGGTGGCTTTTATTTTGTTGAAATAACGGAATTTACTAAATTTGCAGATGGGGGTCGCCCAATGGCGGCCATACGTATGCCATGAAGATTATACTTACATTCAAACGATCAATGTTCGCAGCCGCCGTGGCTGCGGCAGCAATGAGCGCTCAGGCGCAAGTGATAGAAAATCTGCAACCTCTGGGTAGCGTCAGCTGGACCACACCCGAAGAGAGAGTTGTGACGGTGGAAGCCATCACAGCCAACATCTTTAAAGTCAGCAACACAGCCGCCAAAAAAGCGGCTCACGGACTTACGGCCGACAATGCTGATGCCGTATTGAAAGGCACGAAAGGCGGTCTTCATGCCGTTGTCGACGAGGCCACGGGGTCGGTGATGATTCTTTCGCCCGACGGACGCGGAATCTTCGACTCCGGCAAACGTCAGGAGAGGATCCGCGCTCTCGACAGCGATAAGATCCGCGATGGTAAGGCTGGCGCCAAGCGCTTTTCGCTCAAGCAATTGGGCGACGGGCACACCTATTTCGGAGCCGGAGAGCGCGGCCACAAACTGAATTTTGCCGGCGATACGCTGGTGAACTACAACCGCCAGAACTACGGCTACACAGGCACCGATCCTCGCATCTCGCAGATGAACATCACCATGCCGCTTCTGATAAGCGGCGAGGGCTCGGCAATCCTCTTCGACGATTTCGCAGAGTCGGCCATGACAGCCGGCGAGACGGTGGAATACACCACCGTGGCTCCCGGCGATGTGGCTTACTACTATGTTTCATCGCCCGACGGACTGAAGGGATTGCCCGAAGAATTGTCAAAAATCATTGGCACTCAGCCGCTTCCTCCGCTGTGGAGCCTCGGCTACATCACCTCGAAATATGGCTATAAGACTGCGGCCGAGGCTGATTCGGTGGTATCGGTGCTCAAACGCGACGGCTATCCGCTCGACGGCATGGTGCTCGACCTGTATTGGTATGGAAAAGAGCAGGATATGGGCCGTCTGGCATGGGAACCGACCACCTGGCCCGACCATGCCAAGGTGCTTAAACGTCTGAAAGACAAAGGTGTAAATATGGTAGCTATCTCGCAGCCATACGTGCTCCGCAACGGCAAGGGGTTGGACAATTACAACTATCTGGCTTCCAAGGGGATGCTCGGTAAGGATGAGAAGGGCGCAGTGCGCGACGTTACCATCTGGGTAGGCGAAGGCGGGATGCTCGACGTATCCAACCCTGCGACAAGGGAGTGGCTGTCAGAAGTTTACAAGAAAAATACCGATGAAGGCATGACAGGCTGGTGGGGCGACCTGGGCGAACCGGAAGTGCACCCCGACAGCATGTATCATTATAACGGGCTGACTACCAGAGAATACCATAATCTTTACGGCAATGAATGGAGCAAAATCATCTCTGACCTCTTTGCCAAAGAATACCCCGACCGGCGCCTGATGACGCTCATGCGAGGGGGTACTACGGGGCTGCAGCGCTATTCAGTGTTCCCCTGGTCAACCGACGTGAGCCGCTCGTGGGGCGGTCTGGAGCCTCAGATCCGTATTATGCTCAACTCCGGACTAAGCGGCCTGGGCTACATGAGCCACGATGTGGGCGGTTTCGCCATCGATGAAGAAAACCCCTATGAACCTGAACTTTACGTACGCTGGCTGCAGCTGGGTCTGTTCTCGCCTGTGCTCCGCACTCACGCTCAGGCCACAGCCGAGCCGTTCCATTATCCTGACCAGCAGGGGATTATACTCCCCATCATCAAAGAGCGTTACCGCTGGCTCCCCTACAATTACACCTTAGCATACGAAAACGCCGCTACGGGGATGCCGCTGGTGCGTCCCGTAGGTCTGTACAGCTCAGATCCTCAGGCGTATGCTGATGTGGAAGATGAATATCTCTGGGGCCGCGACGTGCTCGTAGCGCCGGAGCTGACCAAAGGAGCCACTGAGCGCCAAGTGCGTCTTCCCGAAGGCAAATGGGTGAATCTCAACGATTTAAACCAAACAGTTGAAGGAGATACCACCCTTACGGTTGCGGCTCCGCTTGAGGTAATCCCCATGTTTGCCCGCGCAGGAGCCCTGCTGACCAAGGCCGACTACAAGATGGAGAACACCCGCGACTATACCCCTGCGAATTACACTGTGGATTATTATCCCGTTGAGGGTGTGGGAGTTACCGAGGCTGAGGTGTTTGAGGACAACATGACCACGCCCGATACGCTCCGAAAGGGCGCCTACGCTCTGCTGAAGCTTCAGGCAGATAATTCCAGCGAGGCTATAGTGCTGACTGCCAACGTAGAAGGCAGCTATGAGGGGATGCCCGCCAAGCGTACTCTTACCTTCAGAATCCATAATGTAGCCTCGCCAAACAGCGTCGGCGCCACCGCCGGTGGCAAAAAGCTGAAAGTAGCCACTAACTACAATTCTGAGGCCAAAGTTCTGACAGTCAGCGTCAAAAACTGGATGGGCAAGGACCTGAAAATCACCATCGACAAATAATGAATCAATTATTAATCAATAAATTAAGTATATAATTGCCCGATGGGCAACCTTAAATCCTTACCATACCGAGAGATGAAGATATTTGCGACGATGCTGGCGGCAGCGCTGCCGCTGATGGCCATGGGCAATCGCCCTGACAGCCTGATGCTGTTTTCCTATGCCAATCCCAACGGCGAAGGCGGCCTGAAACTGGCCTGGAGCGCCGACGGAGAGCACTGGACAAAACTGAATTCCGGAAATTCCGTGGTCAACTCCGACTTCGGTCCGTGGGGCTCGATGAAGAAGATGTATGAGCCGAAGCTGACACAGGCCGCCGACGGCATGTGGGTGGCCACATGGAAACTCAAGCCGGACAACGACGCCACGGCCATGGCTCTCTCGGAAGACCTTATCCATTGGGGCGCACAGACTTACGCCCAAGGCGAGCAGAAATATGAGCCCAAGCCGGGCCATGCTTCGGTCGTAAGCACTCTGACTCCGGCTAAGGCCAAGGTGGGAAGCAAGGAGTATGTCGGATGGGTGAATATGGTGCCCGCATCGACAGTGGAAACTCTGGAGGCATGGGGTGATGCCCGCGCCCGACATAACGAACTCTACGACCAGACGATGAGCGAGGATTCGCGCCGGTTTGCCGACCTGACGCCCCTGAAAGGGAAACTGACCGTATATCCCGAGCAGCGCAAACGCATAAGCGACAAGCTGATGGGTATCTTCTTCGAGGATATCAACTATTCCGCCGACGGCGGCCTGTATGCCGAACTGGTGCGCAACCGCGACTTCGAATTCACACCGCGCGACCACCGCGGCTGGGGTCCGGCCACAGCCTGGAGCCTGCGCAACGCCGATGGCGACTCCGTCACGCTGACCATCGCCACTGAAAACCCCATCCACGCCAACAATCCGCATTACGTCACCCTACAAGGCGGCGACTGCCTCACGAACGAAGGCTTCGACGGGATTCCGGTGAAGAAAGGTGAGAAATATTTCGTAAGTCTTTTCGGCAGAGCCGTAAAGGGCGGTGCCAATCGTGCTATAGTGCAATTGATTGACCCACAGGGTAATATTATCGGCAAAGCCGACCTGAAATTTGGAAAGAAAGGGTGGAAAAAAGCCAAGACCACACTGACGGCCTCGCAAAGCTGCAAGGATGCCACCCTGCGGGTGAGCGTACCCGAAGGGGCGACAGCCGACCTCGATATGATTTCGCTGATGCCCGAGAAAACATTCAAAGGGCGCCGCAACGGCCTGCGTGAGGATCTGGCACAGACTTTGGCCGACCTTAATCCGAAGTTTGTACGCTTCCCCGGCGGATGTGTGGCCCATGGCGACGGCATCGACAATATCTACGACTGGAAGGGTTCGATCGGACCGCTCGAAGCGCGCAAGCCGCTGAGCAATCTCTGGGGATACCATCAGACCCGCGGACTGGGTTATCACGAATATTTCCTCTTCTGTGAGGACATCGGCGCCCAGCCGCTCCCGGTGGTTGCTGCCGGAGTACCCTGCCAGAATTCGGGAAAGAGCTGGCACGGAGCGCATGATCTGGTCACCTCATGCGGTCAGCAGGGCGGTATCCCGATGGATTCGCTCGACAGCTATATCCAGGATGTGCTCGACCTTATCGAGTATGCCAACGGCGACGCCAAGACCACCCGCTGGGGCCGCGAACGCGCCAAAGCCGGACACCCTGCTCCCTTCAATCTAAAGATGATAGGGATAGGAAATGAGGATATGATCACCGAGGTATTTGCCGAGCGCTTTAAAGCCATCAACAAGGCTGTGACAGCGAAATATCCTGATATCAAGGTGGTTGGCACAGTCGGCCCGTTCTATGAAGGCACCGACTACGATCTGGGCTGGCAGCTGGCCACCGAAGAAGGCCTTCCGCTTGTCGACGAGCACTACTATGTGAAGCCCGGCTGGCTTATCCACAATCAGCATTACTACGACTACTACGACCGTAAAAAGCCTCACGTATATCTGGGCGAATGGGCCGCCCACCTCGACGGACGTCCGTCGAACATCGAGACAGCTCTGGCCGAAGCCCTCTGGCTGACAGCCGTAGAGCGCAACGCCGATGTGGTGGAGATAGCCTCATATGCCCCGCTGCTGGCCAAAGAGAAGCATACGCAGTGGCGTCCCGACCTGATTTACTTCAACAATTCCGAAGTGAAACCGACTGTCGACTACTACATTCAGCAGCTGTACGGCGAAAATCCCGGAGCCGAGTATGTCAGCTCCGAGCTGAAACTCGACGGAGGTCAGCGCGCCGACGTGACGCGCCGCGTGGCCGTTTCTGTGACGCTTTCGCCCGAAGGGAAGGAGATAGTCAAGATAGCCAACCTGCTTCCGGTGGAAGTGACCCTCGAACTGGAGGGGGTAGATAGCGGCAAAGAGTTCACGCGTACCGAAATCAGCGGCAAACCCGCCGATACAGATTCCAAACCCGTCGAGAAGCACGCCTGGACCTCAGGCCAACAAATCACCCTCCCCGCCTATTCCTTTACCCTCCTCAGAGAAAATTAAGAGCCGAGGATGAGAAGGAAAAGCGAGAGGAGGAGGATTGAGAGGTCGATGAGCTTTTGGCGGATATGCTGCTCGTGAAGCACCCAGATACCGAAAGCGAACGACACCAGCACGCTGCCGCGGCGGATCATCGACACCACCGAAATCATGGAGTCGGGCTGCGAAAGCGAATAGAAATAGCAGATGTCGGCTCCGGTAAGGAACACCGAGATGCCTACTATCGACCAGCGCCAATGAAATGCCGTATCGGAATGGCTGCCCCCGCGGGTGGCCATTGCCGTACGTGTAAGAATCAGTACCACCCCACTCATAATGATGGCCTGATACAGCGAATACCATGCCTGAACCTCCAGCGGACGGTACATCCCCAGCAGGTATTTATCGTAGAGTGCCGATACAGCGCCTAAAACAGTGGCTCCTATCGACATCCATAGCCACCGCGAATGTTTGAACGAGAAACCCTCTTTGGAGCCTATGCGCGATATGAAAAAGAGCGAAGCGAACCCCAGCAGTATACCCGTCCACTGGAGCAGATTGAGTCTTTCGCCAAATATCAGAAGCGCTCCGACGAGCACCATTACCGGACGGGTTGCATTGATAGGCCCCTGGATGGTGAGCGGAAGATGCTTTATAGCGAAATATCCGAGTATCCACGATGAAAGCACTATCACAGCCTTGGCCACAATCTGCAGATGTCCCGTAATGGTGTTGCCAAGACCGTAGTTGCCTTCAAGTATGCCTGAGATGAGCACTGGCGAGAGAAGGAGAGTGCCGAACACAGTGTTAAGAAGAAGCACTATGGGGACATTATTCCCCTTCAGCGAAATCTTCTTCATTATATCGTAGAAGCCCAGTCCGACGGCCGAGCATATAGCGAGCAGGATCCACATAAAGTTATCAGAAGTTATTAGAGCGGCTTTTAATTTGGGTGCAAAATTAGTAAATTTGTATTATATGGGGCCTCGGAGCCTGATACAAAATTTCATCCGGCCCGCATCCATAAAATTTTCCACTTTACTGTGGAAAAAGGTGTGGAAAAGTAGGGTGGAAAAAAGTAATATAAAAGTTGGCTTTGATAGATGGAGAAAGGGTATATAAAAGAAAATGAACGCCGCAAAATATTGCATACGGAGTTTATGAGCGGGTTATCTCAGGGATTTTCCACAGAAAAAGGTATGGAATGTGGGAGAAAGTTGCTAACTTTGCACATTATCAACATGATGTTAATAAACATAGGTAATGGCTGATTATCAAAGCTTGGGGAGTTGATAAAGTATGGAATACTGCTTGATAAACTTCAATAACCCTAAAATGCAAGAAAAGCGCTTAGAAGTTTTCCAAGGTTTCAACAGCTATTATTCATATTAGGGGGAAGAGATTTTTTAAAGATAAAATTTTCAATTCATAGAATTATAAATAAATGAATGTTGAAAAAGGTTTCGTAGACGCTCCGATAGAGGAGGGGATTGACCTCAAACAGGCGATTCTTCAGTTGAAGAAGGAAAAGAATGCAGCCATTCTGGCCCACTACTATCAGAAGAAGGAGATACAGGAAGTGGCCGACTTCATCGGCGACTCGCTGGCCTTGGCCCGTATCGCCCAGCGTCTGGATAATCCGATCATAGTGATGTGCGGAGTCCACTTCATGGGAGAGACGGCCAAGATACTCTGTCCTGACAAGAAGGTGCTCCTTCCCGATGTGAACGCCGGATGTTCGCTGGCCGATTCGTGTAAGGCTGAAGATCTGAAAAAGGTGAAGGAGGAAAATCCCGGGCTGACGGTGGTAAGCTATGTCAACACCACAGCCGATGTGAAGGCTCTGACTGATGTGGTGGTCACATCTTCCAACGCCCTGCAGATTGTGGATGCTCTGCCCAAGGATGCAAGAATCCTGTTTGGCCCCGACCGCAATCTCGGAAGCTACGTCAGTGCCCGCACCGGCAGGGAGATGAAGATATGGGATGGTGCATGCCATGTGCATGAGCAATTTTCCACCGAGGGGATTGTGGCTCTCAAGAAAGAGCATCCCGGGGCGAAGGTGCTGGTGCATCCCGAATGTAAGAAGTCGATAGTGATACTTGCCGACAAGGTAGGGTCAACGGCAGCCCTGCTGAAATATGCTCAGCAGAGTGATGCCGCCGAATTCATAGTGGCCACAGAGCCGGGAATCATCGTCGAGATGCAGAAGAGCTGCCCCGGCAAGACTTTCATCCCGGCTCCGCCCGAGACGAGCGAAGGCACCGTGGGCTGCGGATGCAACGACTGCGCCTATATGAAGCTCAACACCCTCGAAAAGCTTTACAACACTCTCAAATATGAGCTTCCGGAGGTGAAGGTTGATGAAGAAGTGGCAGCCAAGGCTATAAAACCTATCGAGAAGATGCTCGAAATGAGCGAACAACTCGGCATTTAAGCCTTCTAACTCTGTAGAGGCTCTGCTAATAATAAACCAAGGGGAAAATAAGAAAAATTTGATTATGGAATACAAGCATAAAGAGATTGAGAAGCGCTGGCAGCAGCGATGGAAAGAAGATAAGACATACAAGGCTGAAATCGACGGGAAGAAGCCGAAGTATTATGTACTGGATATGTTCCCCTATCCGTCGGGAGCCGGTCTTCATGTAGGACACCCGCTGGGATATATAGCATCCGATATTCTTGCCCGCTACAAGCGTCTGAAAGGTTTCAATGTGCTTCATCCGATGGGTTACGACGCCTACGGTCTGCCGGCAGAGCAGTATGCCATCCAGACAGGCCAGCATCCCGAAGTTACTACAAAGAAAAATATCGCCCGCTATCGCGAGCAGCTTGACAACATAGGCTTCTGCTTCGATTGGGACCGCGAAGTGCGTACCTGCGATCCCGGCTACTATAAATGGACCCAGTGGGCTTTCATCCAGATGTTCTCCCACTATTACGACACCAGGGAGCAGAAAGCCAAACCTATCGCCGACCTGATCGCCCACTTCGAAGCTAAAGGCACCGAAGGGGTTCATGCCGCAGCTTCCAAAGAGCTGAAGTTTAAGGCTGAGCAATGGAAGGCTATGGATGAAAAGCAGAAGTCGGACACCCTGATGAACTACCGCATTGCCTATCTCGGCAATACGATGGTAAACTGGTGTCCGAAACTCGGCACTGTGCTTGCCAACGACGAAGTGAGCGAAGGTGTGAGCGTGCGCGGCGGTTACCCAGTGGAGCAGAAACTGATGTATCAGTGGTGTCTGCGCGTCAGCGCCTATGCCGAAAGACTGCTTGCCGGACTGGAGAAACTTCAGTGGAGCGACTCCATCAAGGAGACACAGCGCAACTGGATAGGAAAGTCGGAAGGCGCCGAGATGCAGTTCAAGGTGAAGGACAGCGATGTGGAGATGACTATCTTCACCACCCGTGCCGACACCGTGTTCGGCGTCACCTTCATGGTTCTGGCTCCCGAGAGCAAATATGTGGACATGGTGACCACTCCGGAAAAGAAAGCTGAAGTTGAGGCTTACCGTCAGGAAATCAAGCATAAGACAGAGCGTGAGCGCATGATTGATAAGAAAGTGAGCGGCGTATGGACGGGTGCTTATGCCATCAATCCGCTGTCGGGCAAGGAGATACCCATTTGGGTGAGCGACTATGTGCTTGCCGGCTACGGCACAGGCGCCATCATGGCCGTTCCGGCTCATGACAGCCGCGACTATGCTTTCGCCAAACATTTTGATCTCCCGATTATCCCGCTCATCGAGGGTGCCGACGTCAGCGAGCAGAGCTACGATGCCAAGGAGGGTAAAGTGATAAATTCATGCGGAGGCGAGCTTGATCTTAACGGTCTCGACGTAAAGGAAGCTATCGCCAAAACCAAGCGATTTATAGAAGAAAAGGGGATAGGCAAAGTAAAAACCAACTATCGTCTGCGCGATGCCATCTTCAGCCGTCAGCGTTACTGGGGCGAGCCTTTCCCCGTATATTACAAGGATGGAATACCCCACATGCTCAGCGAAGACTGCCTGCCGCTGCAGTTGCCCGAAATAGACAAATATCTCCCCACCGAGACGGGCGAACCGCCGCTGGGCCGAGCCAAAGGATGGGAAACTCCCGAAGGGTATAAGCTCGAACTGAACACAATGCCGGGCTTTGCAGGCTCGTCGGCCTACTATCTGCGCTATATGGATCCCCATAACGATCAGGCGCTGGTAGGGAAAGAAGCCAACGACTACTGGCGTTCGGTTGACCTCTATGTCGGCGGAACGGAGCATGCCACAGGCCATCTGATTTATTCGCGCTTCTGGAATAAATTTCTTTACGACCTGGGCAAGGTGTGCGAGGACGAACCCTTCAAGAAACTTATCAACCAGGGCATGATTCAGGGACGAAGCAATTTCGTCTACCGCATCAAGGATACGAACACCTTCGTGTCGCTCGGACTCAAGGATAAATACGATGTAACGCCCATCCATGTGGATGTGAACATTGTAAGCAACGATATCCTCGACGTTGAAGCCTTCAAGGCATGGCGTCCGGAGTATGCCACCGCCGAATTTATCCTCGAAGATGGCAAATATGTTTGCGGCTGGGCTGTGGAAAAGATGTCGAAATCGATGTTCAATGTAGTGAACCCCGACGACATAGTGGAGAAATACGGCGCGGATACGCTGCGACTCTATGAGATGTTCCTCGGTCCGGTGGAGCAGAGCAAGCCGTGGGATACCAACGGTATCGACGGTGTGAACCGCTTCATCAAGAAACTCTGGAACCTCTTCTATAAGGGCGACCAGTGGCTCGTGACGGATGAAAAGTCGAGCGCCGAATCTCTCAAATCTATTCATAAACTCATCAAGAAGGTGACGGCCGACATCGAGGCGTTCTCATACAATACCTCGGTGAGCGCATTCATGATCTGCGTGAACGAACTTACCCAGCAGAAATGCCATTCACGCGAGGTGCTGGAGATGCTGGTAGTGCTCCTTGCTCCGTTTGCACCCCATGTATGCGAGGAACTCTGGCATGCTCTCGGCCATGAAAGCTCGGTTTGCGACGCCCAGTGGCCCGACTGGAACGAGGAATATCTGGTTGAAAAGAATGTGACCTATCCGGTAAGTTTCAACGGCAAACCGCGCTTCAATCTTACCGTTGCAGCCGATACGCCTGCCGCCGACATTGAGAAAGCCGCTCTGAGCGATCCGGCAGCTGCCAAATGGCTCGAAGGGAAGACAGTGAAGAAAGTAATCGTAGTGCCCGGCAAGATAGTCAATATCGTAATCGGGTAAAATTTGGAGCTAAAGCTCTGAACCATATATAAATATATTATGGATTGGGAGCTTTTAGAGTGAAAATTGATGGGAGGAAGGAGAAAAGAAAGTAGTAATCTCTGTCCGGGAGCCCGATGGTGGGGTCTCGGATGGGGATTTTGCTTGTTTGTAGCCCTGTATACGCTGCTAATGGGGGCGTTTCAATGGTGGGTGATGACCGGGAGAGACGATGTGAAGTTTATGCTGTGGATGGGGGAGTTTATGGGGAGAGATGCTACCGATGGAATCAGCAACATAGGCCTCGGCTTCAGTTTTGAGGGGCTGCGGGCCTATATTCAGGAATTGCGCATGCTGGAAAACGGGCGCATCACCTCGTGGGTGGCTCCGCTGTTTACGGCCTACTGTCCCGAGTGGGTTAGGGCGGCTATCTACGGATTGTCGGCGGGGGTGATGATGCTCATGGCCGGCAAACTAAGTATCAGCTACGGATCGGGTGTTTCAGAAGAAACGCCGGAAATTTCAGAAGAAAGAAGATGGATAATACCGGCGTGCGTAGCGCTTGGGGTGGTCACGCTCTTGCCATGGAGAGACGGAATGGCATATTTTGCCTTCGGCCTGAATTATGTGACGGAATCTGTGCTGATGCTTGCAGCTATTTGGCTGATCTGCCGGATAAAGATGGAGGCTAAGTGGTGGATGTGGCCGGCGCTGATGATTTTGGTATGGCTGACAGCGCGGATACATGAGGGTTTCGGCCTGCCGCTGTTGGCCGGAATGGTGACAGCTTTGAAATTCAAAGATTTAAGGACAAAGCCGCTCTATTGGCTGACTTTAGCTGTGCTTTTGGCGGCCAACTGCCTAACGGCTATAAATCCGGCTGTAAGCCGAAGGCTGGCGCAGGTGGCTGGAGAGGTTGTATTCAGCCAGACGTCACTGATAAAGTTTGCCGTCAAGGGGATACTGGTGGAAGGGATTGTGGCCGCATGGATTGTGATGCTCTGCAGCCAAAAGTGGAGGAGGAAGTTGAGGAGACTCGTGGATGACCCTGTGGCCTTGATCTGCGCGGTGACGATGCTGGGCAGCTATGCCATATCGCTGAAGATGCTTGGCGGCCATAGGTCGCTATGGTGCGCCAATCTTATGGCTATTATATTGATGGACAAGATGATAGACTTTCCTATTTGGAAACGGTGGAAGGTGGTGGCAGGGATGGTATATGCTGTGTTGCTGATATTTTTGGTCAGCGTGGTGTGCCGCCAGCGGATGCTATGGCAGCAGGATAAGGAGATTATGGAGCTGTATAAGGTAAGCTCCACGGGGACAGTATATTACGACATTATTGAATTTCCGCGCCTGTCAGACTGGGGGTATACTACCGCTGACCGATGGAGGAAAAAAGACTGCCATGAAGGCTACAATTGCTATTCTTCGTTATCGGCAGGAATCTTTACAGTGGTGCCGACGGCGCTTGAGGGCTTCGAGGGTTCCCGGTGGGAAAAGTGCAGAATCGAAACCTCAGAAGGTGAGATAGAAGCGATGGATGTTAAAGGGGTATTACTGGCCGAAAGGTCTGAGTTGCAGCGGTTTAATCCCGAAGAAGAGAAAAGCATGATAAATATGGGAAGCTATCAGGCGATGCCGTTCATAGCCGGCGACGGACAGCTTTACTACTATCTGGTAAGATTTTAGAGCCGGTTTGCCAATAGATGATAACGGCTCTTAACCGGTGACGCAGATTTCTACCTGTCGTGAGCAGTTGGCAGATCGGCGGCGACGCGCAGGCGGGGAGGGCAATAAATGGGGTGATATGACGTTAATTAATAGGAAAAATATACCTATGAAATTAGCTGAAATCAAAATATATAGAGAATTATTTGCCAAGCGGACTGCTGAAAGGGCTACAGGAGGGCTTAAAGGCTGGGCGAGGAAAAGATCTGCCAGGCTTTTGGTCCGGGCTGTCGTGGCCCTTTTTGCCGTATTCGCGGCCGGTCAAGCGTTCGGATTCGATCTGAGCACCTATGCCGAAAAGTCGAAACTTTCGTCGGGCAAATGGGTGAAAGTATCGGTCAGCTCTACCGGGATGTATCAGATTCCGGAGGCAACGTTGCGCAACTGGGGTTTAGAGCCCTCAAAAACAAAGGTTTACGGCTACGGAGCCCGTCGAGTGCCCGATTATATGCAGCTGTCGACATTTGCCGACGATGTGCCTCAGACCCCTTCGGAATATGTCAGCGGACGCGGCGTGTATTTCTACGCCGAGGGTCCGGTGACCTGGAGCAGCCGTCTCACAGGCTACTATCAGCCTGTGCAGAACCCGTTTACGCTCGTAGGCTACTATTTTCTGAGCGATTCCGACCCTGAGGAGCGTCTGGCTCCCGGCACATCCGGCTCTGAGGCTGAGGCAGGGGAGACCACAGTGTTTCTCGACCGGCTCTATCACGAGCTGGAGCGCGTCTCCCCCGGGGAGAACGGCTTTCTGCTCGTAGGCGAGGATTTCCGTCTTACTCCGCAGCAATCATTTGAATTTCAGCTTACTGACGCTGTCGACGGCGGAGTCGGACGTATCCAGACATCGTTCGTATCGAAGATTGTAAGCGGCGAAGGGCGTGTGAGTCACAGCATTAACGGCACAGAACTTAGTTTTTCGTCGGCCGACCGCATCGCGGCCAATACCGATATACACAGCGCCGGACTGGAGTCGCTCAGCCGCAAGACCTTCGAAGTGAAAGGATCAAAACTGACGGTAGGCATCAGGTTTACCCCCACCGGATCGGTGAGCTCGGCCAATCTGAACTATATCGGCATCAGCTATGAGCGCAAGCTGAAGTTGCCTCAGAGCAAGCGACTGCAATTCTGGTACGACCGGATGAAAGTCACCATGGAGGGAGCCACCGAAGGGATGCGTCTGTGGGATGTGACCGACCCGATGGCTATTACGGCTGTCTCGGCGCGTATTGCCGACGGAAAAGCCTCATGGCAAAGCTCTTACGGTAACACCATGCGCAGTTATGTGGCCTGGGATCCCAAGGGTACCTTCCCCACTCCTACGCTGGAGAGCAATGTGTCGGCTCAGAATCTTCACGGGCTGAAAACGCCTGATATGGTGATATTTACGCCTGCTGAATGGAAAAATCAGGCCGAGAGGCTGGCGCAGGTGCACCGCGACGACGAGATCGACCCGCTGGAGGTGCTGGTGCTGACCCCTCAGCAGATTTACAACGAATTTTCGTCGGGTTCGCCCGATGTGCAGGCTTTCCGCAAGCTGATGAAGATGCTCTACGACCGCGGCAACGCCGGTCAGGGGAAGAAACTGCGCTATGCCATATTTATGGGCCGGCCCACCTACGATCCGCGACTGCTGACGGCCGACGTGCAGGCTCTGAAATACCCGATGCTCCCCTCGTGGTTCTCCGACTCCGGACTCAACGAGAACACGGCCTTCACCAGCGACGACCCGCTGTCGTTTCTGGAAGATGACTCGGGACTTTATCAGGGCCGCGACTATCTGTCGGTGGCCATCGGGCGTCTGCCCGTCACATCCGTGAGCGAGGCTCGCAACGCTGTGGACAAAATCATAGCCTACAGCAACAAGATGCCCAAGACCTCGTGGAAAAACTCCGTGCTGGTGTTTGCCGACGATCAGGACAGCGGACAGCATATGACTCAGGCCAACACCATGGCCGACAATTTCCTCAGCGGCGACTCCGGCAGCGACATCTTCGTGCGCAAACTCTACATCGACCAGTATGAGCTTGTAGGCAACCACTATCCCGATGCCAAGACCCAGCTTTTCCGTCAGCTTGACGAGGGTGTGATGCTCTGGACCTTCCAGGGCCACGCGGCAGCTACTTCGCTGACCCATGAGCAGGTGGTGACCTATCAGGACCTCAACTCGATGAATCTGCGCCACTGGCCGGTGCTCTATGCCGCCACGTGCTACTTCCTGCGCTGGGACTCCACCACGCGCTCCGGAGCCGAGATTCTGTTTGCCAATCCAAACGGCGGCGTAATCGCCGCCATCAGCGCCACGCGTCCGGCCTACATCTCGCTTAACGGCGAGCTCTCGGCCACCATGGGCCGCAATCTGCTCAACCGCGACGATCGCGGCTACATAGTGCCCATCGGCGAAGGCTACCGTCAGGCCAAGAACGACTACCGCAACATGTCGGGCCACCTGGTCTCGAACGAGAACAAGCTGCGCTACGTGCTTCTGGGCGACCCGGCTCTGCGCATGGCTCTGCCAAGCCACCGCGTAGTGCTGGAAAGTGTTGACGGTAAGGCTATTACGCCGCTCGACGGAGACGATGAGCCCGTGACACTCATGGCCCGCCAGACGGCCACGCTGAAAGGCCGGGTAGTCAGCGCAGCCGACGGCTCGACGCTCAGCGACTTCAACGGCACGGTCAACGCCACTGTCTATGACGCCGAGGAGAGCTACACCACCCGAGGCAACGGCAAGGACGGTCAGCCCGTCAGCTACGACCAGCAGGGCAACCGTCTGACCGTCGGCACCGCCAAGGTGACCAACGGAGAATTCAGCATGACCGTCAGCATGCCTGCCGAAATCGCCAACAACTACCGCCCCGGAGCCATCAACCTCTACGCCTATTCCACCGCAAAAGGGAAAGAGGCAGCCGGAGTATGCCGCCAGCTGTATGTGTATGGCGAAGATTACGACGCTGTGCCCGATACGCAGGCGCCGGAAATTGAGAAGATGTATCTGAATCACCCCTCGTTCGTCAACGGACAGGAGGTGAACGCCGAGCCGGTGCTTCTGGCGCGAGTGCGCGACGACCGCTCGATCAATATGAGTGTGGCAGGTGTGGGCCATGCTATGTCGCTCAGCCTCGACGGAGGGGAGAAGACATGGGGCGATGTGGCCGACTACTTTACCCCGCTTTCCGACGGGAGCGCCGGAGGCGACATCCTCTACCCGCTGAGCGGACTGAAGGAAGGATACCACACGCTGACGCTCCGAGTATGGGACAACGGCCCCAACTCCACCTCGGCCGATATTGAATTCTTCGTGGCTCCGTATGTGGCCCCGACGGTATATGAGGTCTATACGGACAAGAACCCCGTGGACGATTGCGCCAACTTCTATGTGGTGCATGACCGCCCCGACAGGAATGTGACAGTGAGCGTGGAGGTATACAACCTCATGGGCCGTATGCTCTGGAAGCAGAGCGAGAGCGGACGCAGCGAGATGTTCACCTCAATGCCGCTGACATGGGATCTTCTCGACACCGGCGGGCGGCGCGTGCCCCGCGGCATATACCTCTACCGCGCTACCGTCACCGACAAGGAGACCGGAGAAACCTCTTCCACCGAAACAAGGAAACTCGCTGTGCGCGGGCTGTAAGAGAAAGTTTTTGTAACTTTGCAGATTAAAGAGATGATAGAAAATAAGACCGACATAATTCCCGAACCGGCGCTGCGGCGGATGCCCTGGTATCTGTCGTATGTGACGATGCTGCGCGAGCGCAATGTGGAGTTTGTGTCATCTACCCAGATAGCGCGCGAACTGAAGGTCGACTCTTCGCAGATAGCCAAAGACCTCTCTTTCCTCGACATCAAGGGGAAGACCCGCATCGGCTACGAGGTGAGCCTTTTGGAGCGCAAACTCAAGGAGTTTCTCGGGTTCAGCCGCCGGCATAAGGCCGTGATCGTAGGCGTCGGTTCGCTCGGAAGCGCCCTGATGCAGGATTCGGGACTGATGCGCTACGGGCTGGAGATAGTGGCCGGATTCGATGTGGATCCGAAGCTCACGGGAACGATGGTCCACGGGTTGCCCGTGTATCATATCGACGAACTCGAAGAGCGGCTGGCCGCTCTGGGAGCTGGCATCGGAATCCTGACCGTGCCTGTGGAGCATGCGCAGGAGATGACCGACCGTCTTATCGAGGCCGGATGCAACGCCATTTGGAATTTTACGCCGTTCAGAATCTGCGCACCTCACAACGTGGTGATTTCCAACACCTCGATATATGCGCATCTGGCGGTGATGTACAATAGGATGGCATGATTTTTGCTGCAGACTGAGATGAAGATTATTGTCATCGACAGAGAGCCGGGCAGATGGCCGCAGGCCATGGAAGAGGCGCTGACCTCGGAAAGGATCGCCGACCCTCGGGAGATACCCGCCACGCTGCTGACCGACTCGGCTGTGACGCGCAACGGACACCCCATATTTCTGCCCGATTTCGCCATAGGCTGGAGGGTGGATATCTGCGTCTACTTCAGCATCGGGCGGCTCGGCAAGTCGATTCCGGCGAAGTTTGCCCACCGCTATTTCGACGGTTGGGGGCTGGCAGCCAGAGTGGTCCGCAATGAAGCCGACCTCCGGCCTGCCAATGCTCTTGAAGCTAATTTCGACGGAGCCATCTGCACAGGGCCTAAAATGGAGATGGAAATGCCGCTCCCGTCGCTCCTGAGAGTTGAGACGCTCGAAGGAAACGGACCCCGGCAGACGCAATGGGAGCTCAGTCAGACCGGCCTTGCCGATTTGCGGCAGGCGGCTGAGCAGACGGTGGCGCTCGTGAGCCGGTATATGACCCTCCGCAACGGAGACCTGGTGATTCCGGGCCGCACGGGGCTGAGCATGGAAGCCAAAATAGGGGCGAAGGTCAAGCTGACGGCCGACGGCCGCGAAGCCCTCTACCTGAAGATAAAATAAGCGCGCGGGGCGTAACCCCGGGGAAAGAGAAACATTAAGGAACATCTGAATGAAAACAGACATGATATATTCGACATTGCGTAAAGCTGCGATAGGCATTATGGCCGCCGTAGGGATAGGCTCTTTCGCCGTTCAGACGCAGGCTGCCTCGAAGCTCAGCAGCGGAAAATGGGTGAAAATCAGGGTGGAGACCACCGGTATTCACCAGATTACCGACGCCCAGCTCAAGGAAATGGGCTTCGCTGACCCTTCGAAGGTGGCAGTCTATGGCAATCCGGCTGTGCTGATGGCCAATTATATGCTTACCGCCGACCTTACCGATGACGTAGTGGCCATTCCGAGCAAAAATGTCGACGGCAAACTGCTGTTTTACGCTCTCGGCGACATGTATCTGAAGCCTGTGAGGGGGTATAATCCCACCTATACGTACAAAAATGAACACGTATCGGTGCTTCGCAACTTTTATGCCGACTACGGCACATATTTCCTGACCGACAGCCAGCCCGCGGCCGAAGTGAAGCAGATAGCCGCTCCCGAGGCGCCCGCAGAAACTGACATCAACTCGGGCTACGGCCTGGTATGCTACGAAGACGAGGCTTCGAACCCCGACAGTTTCGGTCCGCGCTATTTCTCGCCCGGCCTGACCAAAGGGGAGACCGGAGTATACAACTTCAAGATGCCCCAGTTCCGCGAAGGTAACGAGACAGACGGCTACACGAAGATGCCGATGCTGTTTTTGATCGCATCGAAAAACACATCTTCGGCACAACAGAGCATTCAGCTTCCCGGCAATGCTTCCGGTTCGATTTACATCAGCAAACACAGCGAAAGCTACCACCACTACTACGGACAGTCGTCGATTTTCAATGCCAACACCTCAGCGGCTCCGGTAAAAGTGACCGACGACGACACCTACAGCGTGAAGATCAACACCACAATCAACGGTACGCTCTGGCTCGACTATTTCACTGCGCTTTATCCGCAATGGAACCGCATGGGCGACCGCAACTGTGCCGAATTTGCCTATACCAACATCCAGAAAACCAACACCATCAGCTTCGAAGCCGATGAGGCCAAGGATTGGATAGTATGGGACATCACCGACCCGATGGAAGTGAAGGAGATGGCCTACATCCGTTATGCCGAGACTCCGGAACCCCCCGAGAACCCCGAGAACCCCGAGAATCCGGAAGGTACTGAGGGTACCGAAGGCACTGAAAACGCCGGGACCACTGAAGGAGAAGGAACTACGGAGGAGCCGACGGAGCCGCAGCCCAAGAAGCTGCTGCTTGCTTCGCCCGGCACCTTCACCACCTCGATGGGCCAGCAGGCGTTCGCGCGACTGATGGTGTTTGACCCGTCGGCTGAATATGAGGGAGTTACGCCCGTGGGCGACGTCGAAGCGCAGGATCTGCACTCGATGGATGTGCCTAATATGCTGATAGTCACCATCAAAGACCTCATGCCGGAGGCTGAGATGCTTGCCGGCATCCACAAGAAATACACCGGGGTGGAAACGGCCATCGTGACCCTCCCGGAGGTGTACAACGAATTTACGGGCGGCACGCCGCATATCATGGCTGTGCGCAAGCTCGCTTCGATGCTATACAAGCGCAACCCGGAGAAATTCCGCTCGATACTCTTTATGGGTCCGGCGCATAACGACAACCGCTACCTGAAATCGGACGACCGCGAGGCGATGCACGCGCAGTATCTGCCCATGTACATGAACGAATCGCCCAACACTTTCGGCTCGTCTCCTACGGGCTATCAGACCGATGCCTTCGTGGCCATGCTTGATTATGACAAAAGCGACTTTACGGCCACTTCGCCGAATATGACCGTGAGTGTGGGACGTATCCCCATCGCCGACCGCAGCAAGATGCAGAGCTACATCCGCAAAGTAGAGCATTTCCTGAAAAACGTGAAGGGGAACGAGATGATGAACAATGCGGTAATCTCGACCGATGCCGGCAATGAAAACGGCCACATGATTGACGGCGACAAGCTCGCCAACATTATCCTGAAGGAGTCGCCGACTACCACAGTGGTCAAAGCCCACAACTCGATCTACCCCTTTGTGAACAATCGCGCCCAGACGCCCAACAATATCCTGACCGCCAACTTCAAGAAGGGTACCGGCTACTACACCTTCAGCGGCCACTCGCTTTCGCATTATCAGATAGGCGGCGGCGAAATCTGGAACGTCACGATGCTCGAGAATCTCGACTACGATGTGCCCGTCTTCGCTATGCTGTCGACCTGCGGCGTAGCCGACCCCGACAAGACCTCGCGCAGTATGACCGATGCCTTCCTCGACAAGGAAAAGGGCGGAGCCATCGGCGTGGTGGCATCGTGCCGCACCGTGTTCATGAATAAAAACCAGTATATGGCCGAGCAGGTGACCGGCGCGCTGTTCACCAAAGGGAAGTCGAAGACCTACGGCGACGTGTTCCGCAACGCCTTCAACGGATGTCATAACATAGGTCTGTCATCGTCGCAGACCTCCGACGTGATGCTCAACACGCTTTGCTACGGACTCTACGGCGATCCCGAAATCCCCATACCCTCGGAGAATGTGTATCCGACGCTGACGGCTGTGAACGGCGAGGCTATCGCCAAAGACGCTTCAGTCAAGGTCAACGCCAACTCGAAACTGGCGCTGGCGGGTACGGTCAACAATGCCGACGGGGAAACAGACAGCAGTTTCAACGGCTTTGTGCGCGTGAACATCTACGACGCTCCCAAGACGATGAAGGTGATCAACGCTGAAAACGATACTTATCTCGGTCAGGAGACCACCCTCGACGAGAGTCTGATCAGCACCAAGATTCTTGAAGTGAAAGACGGCAAATTTGCCGGCGAAGTATATGTGGCCAATCCGGCCCGCGAAGGGAAATACAACCGAGTGCAGCTCTACGCCTACAATGACACCCAGTGGGGCCGAGGCGGCAGCTATGGCCTTCAGATAGCCATCAGCGACGAATATCCCGCGCTTACCGAAGCCACGGCGCCCGAGATTCTTACGTATTACATCAATACCGAGGATTTCACCGACGGCGATGTAATCAACGGCGATGGCGCCCGGGTATATGCCACAGTGGCCGCCAACGAGTTCGGCCTGATGGGCGAATACTCCACCGTGGGCCACGATCTGCAGCTGGTGCTCGACGGAGTCAGGACCCTCTCCGGAGCCGCAGGCTATTTCGTGGTTGACCCCGATGGCTCAGGCTCGCTCGACTTCCCGCTGAGCGGAGTGGCCGAGGGACGCCATACGCTGACGCTCCGCGTGACCAACGGCGCCGGACAGTCCACGACACGCTCGCTGGAATTCACTCTTGTGAACGCCGCTTATCATCCCACCCTTGCCGTGGAGGAATATCCCGCCACGGAGCAGGCCACCATCACCCTTGATAACTCCTCGACTCAGACCCCCGCAGGGCATATCGTGATAAGCTCTACCACAGGCGAGCATGTGCTGACGGTGGAGAATCCCGCATTCCCTTACGTATGGAATCTGAAGGATGCCGAAGGCAACCGTGTGGAGAACGGACGATATGAGGCTGAAGGTTTCTTCCGCGACGGCAACAAATACGGACACGCCGCGAAGGTGGAAGTGATTGTTCATGCTGACAAGTAAGAGCGGCGCCGACCCCGGGTCGGACCGACAATATAAAGAGACGAAAGAATAGACCGAATAAAGAGATGACGATAGAAGAGATCGTAGCGCAGGCAGTGGCGAAGGCCGTGAAGGAACTTTACGGCGTGGAAACAGCTGCAGAGGCTATCGTGCCTCAGACCACAAGGAAAGAATATGAAGGGAACCTCACCATAGTGGTGTTCCCGTGGGTGAAAGCTGCCCGCAAGGCCCCCGAGGCCGTGGGTAACGAGATAGGTCAGTGGCTGGTGGAAAACGAGCCGGCAATCGACCGCTTCAATGTGATAAAAGGGTTCCTGAATCTGGTGATCGAGCCGACATTCTGGAATTCGGTGCTCCATCATATCGTTGAGACGCCCGACTACGGCTTCACAGAGGCCACTGAGAGCTCGCCGCTGGTGATGGTGGAGTATTCTTCGCCGAACACCAACAAGCCGCTCCATCTGGGCCATGTGCGCAACAATCTGCTCGGCTATTCGCTGTCGCAGATTCTCAAAGCCTGCGGCAACCGCGTGGTGAAGACCAATATCGTCAACGACCGCGGTATCCACATCTGCAAGTCGATGCTCGCCTGGCAGAAGTGGGGCGACGGCGTCACCCCCGAGAAGGCCGGCAAGAAGGGCGACCACCTGATCGGCGATTTCTATGTGCTTTTCGACAAGCATTACAAGGCCGAAATCAAGGAAATCGCCAAGCGCGACAACATCAGCGAGGAGGAAGCCGAGAAGCGCTCGCCGCTGATGGAGGAAGCCCGCGAGATGCTGCGCCGCTGGGAGGCCAAAGACCCCGAAGTGCGCAAGCTGTGGGCCATGATGAACGAGTGGGTCTACGCCGGTTTCGACCAGACCTACAAGCGCATGGGAGTGGACTTCGACAAGATATATTACGAAAGCAACACCTACCTCGAGGGGAAAGAGAAAGTGATGGAAGGGCTGGAAAAGGGGATCATGTTCCGCAAGGAGGATGGCTCGGTATGGGCCGACCTCTCCGACGCCGGGCTCGACCAGAAACTGCTGCTTCGCGCCGACGGTACGTCGGTCTATATGACTCAGGATATCGGCACAGCCAAACTGCGCTATCAGGATTTCCCCATCGACAAGATGATATACGTGGTCGGTAACGAGCAGAACTATCATTTCCAGGTGCTGTCGATACTTCTCGACCGCCTCGGCTTCAAGTGGGGCAAGGACCTCGTCCACTTCTCCTACGGCATGGTAGAGCTTCCCGAAGGGAAGATGAAGAGCCGCGAGGGTACGGTGGTCGACGCCGACGACCTGATGGAAGAGATGGTGGAAGGCGCGCGTCAGGTGTCGCAGGAGCTCGGAAAGCTCGACGGCCTCACCGCGCAGGAGATCGACGAGATCTGCGAGACCGTGGGTCTGGGAGCGCTGAAATATTTCCTGCTGAAGGTCGACCCGCGCAAGAATATGCTCTTCAACCCCAAGGAATCGATCGATTTCAACGGCAATACCGGACCTTTTATTCAGTATACCTACGCCCGTATCCGCTCCGTGCTCCGCAAGGCTGCCGAGCAGGGATTCGACAAGGTCGACTACCTGAGGGTAACGCCCAACGAGAAGGAGATAGAGCTGATTCAGGCGCTGGCCAACTTCCCCAGCGTGGTGAGCGAAGCCGGGCGCACCTTCTCGCCGGCGCTTGTGGCCAACTATACCTACGATCTGGTGAAGCAGTTTAACCAGTTCTACCACGACTATTCAATCCTGAAAGAGGAGGATAAGGCCGTGAAAGCTCTGAGGCTGGCGCTCTGCGAGGCTACGGCTTCGACGGTGAAAAAGGCCATGGGGCTGCTTGGAATCAGCGTCCCCGAGCGTATGTGATGCTTAATAAACCAAGGGGGAGAGGTAATTGTTAAAGAAATAAATATTGAAATTATGGATTACTATTCGACTAATGAATACCCGCAGAGCCTTGACGTCAAGGTGTCGGCGGTGATGAAAAATGTGTATCTCAAGATGTTCCTGGGGCTGCTGCTGACCGCAGCTGTGGCCTACGGAGTGGCAGCCATGAGCTCCACGCAGGGATTTCTGCAGATGCTGATGACCAATTCGTGGATCTACTGGGGTCTGGCAATTCTGGAAATCGGTCTGGTAATGTGGATTTCAGCCGGACTTCGCAAGATGAGCTCGGGTATGGCTACAGGCCTGTTCGTGCTCTTTGCCATAGTCAACGGACTGACCCTCTCGCTGATATTCGTGGCCTATTCGCTGCCCGCCATCTTCAAGACCTTCGTGATCACGGCCGGAGTGTTCGGGGCGATGAGCGTGTACGGATACTTTACCACACGCGACCTGACGAAGATCGGCTCCTATCTGTATATGGCCCTGTTCGGCATGATTATCCTGATCGTAGTCAACATCTTCTGGGCTAATTCCACTCTGGACTGGATTATCAGTTTCGCCGGCGTGGCCCTGTTCATCGGTATCACCGCATGGGACACCCAGACCATCAAGCGTATGGCTCAGGCCGACCCGACGATGGCCAACGGCAAGCTGGCCACGCTCGGAGCGCTGAATCTGTATCTGGATTTCATCAACCTGTTCCTGTATCTGCTGCGCTTCTTCGGCAACCGCGACTAAGCGTCGACTAACGGAGGAAGAAGAGCAGGCGCGCTGCGAGCCTATTTTTGCGGCGCACGCGCTTATCGCTCAGGATGGCTTTGCGCATCTGGCGCATCCCGCGGATGCACCGGCTGAAGGCGCCGGGCGCTATGCGCCTCCCCTGAAGCGGATGCATCAGCAGAAGTAAGAAAATATTACAATAAGCACTGAATCGGCGGCTGATGGCTGCCGATTCTGCTTTCGGATGGTCGGCCCGCACCGACTCAAGGATGCGGTCGGTGACGTCGAGCACATCGAGCCGACGGGCCGAAAAAGTGTGGATAAAGCTGTGAGGATTGTCGCGGTAGAAATAGACCGGAGCCGGAACACAGGCTATCCGCGCGGCGAAGGCGCCTGTGAGCGCAAGCTGCTCCACCAGAGGGTAGAGGCGGCAGCTGATGTCCTGGTCCTCATAGTAGCATCCCTCGCGGAAGCGCTCCGTGCGGAACAATTCGGCGCTGAAAAGCACTCCGCAGGCGCTTCCTGAGAGTTCCTCCTGATACAGGATGCTCTGCAGGGCCTCGTCGGGAGTGAAAAAGACGGGGCTGACCGCTTCATCGGGGTCAGAATCGACGACAGACGGGTCGGAGGAGCGCATCAGACGGCCGACAACGATGGGAGCGAATGTTTCCCGGGCCGTCTCGATAAGGCGCGCGAGAGCCGAGCGATAGAGCAGATCGTCGGCATCCAGAAAGAAGAGCCACGGGGCGCAGGCGGCGTCGATGCCGGTATTGCGGGCTGCGGAAAGACCGCCATTGGAGCGCGAGACAGGGCGGAAACGCCCGTCGCGCGCGGCATATCCGGCGGCTATAGCGGCGGTGGCATCCGTTGAGCCGTCGTCGACGATTATGACCTCGAAATCGGAGAAAGTCTGGGCCATAACGGAGTCGAGACAGGCCGGAAGCCACTGTTGGGCATTGTAGGCCGGGACGATGACGGAAATTTGTGGACCTGAGGCACTCATGATGGCAAAGATATATAAAAAATGGGAAACGGGGGAGAAAAAGCGCAGAAACAACCAAAAGCTTGTAATCCCCGTTTAATATTAAATAGCTAAATTTGCTGGCGGAAAGTAAAGCGTCCGCTCATGGCCGACTCTGCAGGCTTAACACACAAGCGCGGACGGACTAAGGCAAACTAATATAAAAATGAGGAAATGAACTGTCAGAAACTGCTGAAATATTTGATGGCCGGCGGAATGTCTGTCCTTGTGGGGATGCCGCAGGCAAGAGCCGAACGATTCGAACTGCTGAAATACGGCGATTTCGAGAATTGGGTGACACGCCATGTGCCCGAATCGCGTATCATAGGCGGCAAGACCAAGACGCTCTATGAGATAGCTCCCAACGCCACCATCGAGGGGGATAAGGCTTATCAGAACATGGGCGGCTCGCCGTGGGCCACATCGAATGTGATGGCCAAGGTGGCCACAGTGACCAAAGGGAGCAACGCAGTATTCCCCGATACGCGCCCTACGGGCGGACGCGCCTGCAAGATGACCACAATGATGGAGCATTGCAAGGCTCTGGGTATCATCAATGTAGACGTGGTAGTCGCAGGGTCGATATTCCTTGGAAAATTTCTGGAGCCGGTAAAATCGACCAAGGAGCCGTATTCCAAAATGGAGATGGGTATCCCGTTTACGGGCCGTCCGAAGGCTCTGCGTTTCGACTATAAGCTGGATATGCCGGCCAATGCCGACCGCACGTATTCGTCGGGATTCGGCAAGAAAAAGACCTACAGCGGCCACGACAATGCCGAGGTATATATCATTCTTCAGCGCCGCTGGGAGGATGCCAACGGCAATCTTTATGCCAAACGTGTAGGCACCGGACGCCGCCATTTCGGCAAATCCACCAACGGATGGGTCAACAACTATGAGATACCCGTATGGTACGGCGACATCACCTCCCGCAGCGACTATAAGCAGTGGATGGGGCTGATTCCTCAGGAGAAGAGCTACTATGCGCGCAACAGCAAGGGGAAGATGGTGCCCGTGAAGGAAGTAGGGTGGGATTCGCCCGACGCCAAGCCGACGCATCTTATGTTGATGGCCTCGTCGGGGAGCGGCACAGCCTATATCGGCACTCTGGGGCTGACGCTCTGGGTCGACAATATGGGGCTTTTGTATGATTGAAAAATTGATTATCTTTGCAAGAATACAATAACCAACACGCAATACAGACATCATGAAAATCGTTGATTTTGCTAAGGAGAATTCGCTTATAAGTCAGTATATGAGCGAGTTGAGAGATGTGGATTTGCAGAAAGACATGATGCGCTTCCGCAAAAACCTGGAGCGTATAGGCGAGATTATGGCCTATGAAATCTCCAAGACCCTCGACTACAAGACAGTCGACACCCAGACGCCGCTGGATGTGGCTAAATCGCATGTGATTGATTCGCAGATAGTTCTGGCTACGATTTTCCGTGCCGGAGTCCCCTTCCATCAGGGATTCCTCAACTTTTTCGACCATGCCCAGAATGCTTTCGTGAGCGCCTACAGAAAATATAAGGAGAAGGAGAATTTCGATGTATGCATCGAATATCTGGCCTCGCCGCGCCTGGACGGTAAGACGCTGATTCTGGCCGACCCGATGCTGGCTACCGGCGCATCGATGGAGCTGAGCTACCGCGCGCTGCTGACAAAGGGGATGCCGGCCAAAATCCACGTGGCTTCGGTGATCGCCTCGAAGCAGGCTGTGGATTATGTCAAGGCTCACTTCCCCGAGGACCGTACGGAGGTGTGGATCGGCGCTGTCGACGATAAAATCAACGAACATTCGTATATCGTGCCCGGTCTCGGCGATGCCGGCGACCTGGCCTACGGCATCAAGGAGTAAGAAGTCTTTGCAAAAGGAGATAAAAAAAAGCCGCCTTTCGGGCGGCTTTTTTGTTGGTTATAAGGTAATCAGAAGATTTTGCCTGCGAGGGTGAATTTCAGCACGGGATAGACGGTGATTTTGTCCATGATCTTCTGGGAGTCGTCGTCTTCCTCCACGCCACGGGTCACTTCGCCGGAGGCGGTGTAGAGATGGGGCTTGCCGTGGAACTGCACACCGAGCTCAACATTGAAGTTGAGAAGACGTTTGGGCACGGGGCGTCCCCAGCCGAGGCCGAGATAGGGGCGGAATTTCTTCACGCGGATCGAACCTTCTACCGAACCGTCTTTGAGGGGGATGCGGTAGTCACCGATTTCCACGTTACCGTCGACACCACGCAGATGCTGCGATGTGCCGGTCACCTTAACCAGGTCGGCACCGCCGAAGAATGCGCCTGCTGCCACGTAGAAGCTACCCACGGGGAAGGGGTAGATGTTGAAGATGATAGAGCCCTGAGTGCGCTTCATCGAGCCTTCCACATCGATGGTGTCGTCGATGTTGCCGCCGTAGGAGCTGCCGTTGGTGCCTGTGATATAGACATCGGCCGATTCGTTCACATGGAAGCCGGGCATGAAGTGGACGCCTGCACGCATCTGGATGAAGCGGGTGATAGGAGTGGCGGCTTCGACGGAAACACCGAGGGTACCGACGCCGACGGAAACGCCGAGGTGGTTGAACATGTTGTGCGACTTCAGGAATGAGTCGGCGCTGGCTGCCTGTACGCCCATCATTACGACGGCTGTAAGGACAAGAATGAATTTCTTCATAAACAGATTGTGAAAAAGATTGGTTGATTAGATAATTCAGCAGCTGGAGGGTCAATTCCCCGGCCATGCATCTGAGTCAGAAGTCTGGAACAGACAGGCAGAATTAATAATTTTTAACCGAAATGCAATGTTTTGTGGATTAAATTTCATTTTTAATCACAGAAAAGTTGGTAAAAAAGTCGGTAAATGGCGCAGAATACAGAAATATATGGCAGAAATGGGAAATAATCAAAATTTTGTGTTAACTTTGTGAGTTAAGAAGGGAAGACTGCGCCCGAAAAGAAGCGCCTGCTTCCCGAAAATGAACCTAACGAAATGAGAGTTAAAATACATCACGAAGGAGCGAACGAGCTGACTGTCACTGCCATCATCATGGCGGTGGTGATGGTGGTGCTGTGGTTTGTGCTTCGTGAGTTGCCGTGGCTGTTCGCTATCATCACCGGAGTGATGGTGGTGATGTATCTGCTGCTGGTTAACTTCTACCGGTCGCCGAGGCGCAATTTCCCGGGAAATCCGAAGAATGCGGTGGTGGCATCGGCCGACGGAAAGGTTGTGGCGCTTGAGGAGACGATGGAAAACGAGTATCTGCATTGTCGCTGCATCCAGCTGTCGGTGTTTATGAGTCCGATGAATGTTCACGCCAACTGGTTCCCGGTGAATGGCGAAGTGATATATTCCGTGCACCATCCCGGGCGAAAGATGGCGGCATATCTGCCCAAATCGTCGTCGGAGAATGAGCGCTCTACCGTAGTGATCCGCACGCCCGAGGGGCAGCTGGTGCTGATGCGTCAGGTGGCCGGCGCTATGGCGCGGCGCGTGGTGACGTATGCCCATCCCGGCAACGAGGCGCGCATCGAAGACCATATGGGATTTATCAAATTAGGGTCGAGGGTCGACCTGTTCCTCCCGCTTACGACCACTATCAATGTTCAGATCGGCGACGCCACTGTGGGCGGCGTGACGCAGGTGGGAACTCTCCATCCCGAAGCTCCCGATCCCTGCAAGCCGTCTGAAGCCTAACGCAGACAAAAATATGTTGCGAAAAATCGTTACATCCGTACCTAACTTACTGACCTGCTGCAATCTGCTTTGCGGCGCTCTGGCCTGTATATTTTCATTTTCAGCATATCAGATTTTTCCCGACCTGCTGGGGCTTAGCGGCCGCCAGATAGTGTGGATACTCATCGGCGCTGCTGCCGTGTTCGACTTTTTCGACGGAGCAGCGGCGCGCTGGCTGCATGCACCCTCGCCTCTGGGCAAGGAGCTCGACTCGCTGGCCGACCTGGTGAGTTTCGGCATGGCGCCTGCGATGCTGATGTACAATATCCTGACCGTCTGGGCCGCATCGTGGTGGATCCCCTATGTGGCGCTGATTATCCCTGTGATGGGAGCGCTCCGGCTGGCAAAATTCAACCTCGACGATTCGCAGACCACCACATTCAAGGGCCTGCCCATCCCGGCCAACGCCATATTCTGGATCGGAGCCACCGCCTGGATGCAGAGCCACGCCAAAGAGTGGATCGCCGCCCATATCTATCTGGGCAATCTGATAGTGTCGGTATCTATCATCGGCGTAGCGCTGCTGATGGTGACGGACATCCCGATGTTCTCGCTGAAACTCAAGAACTTCCGCATCGGAGAGAATCTCCTGCGGTATATCCTGATAATTGCGGCCGCAGTGTTTGTAGGCATGTTTGGCGTGGAAGGGTTCGCCTATACTATTATTCTTTATTTCGTACTGTCGACGTGTGTGATGCCGGTCCATGGCCCGTCGAAAGCTCATTGATTCACTGACAGAGGTTGACCGCGTGACGAACGTGGAAGATGCCGAGAATATCTATTGACTACAGGCTTGAACTATGTCGTTTTTCCTGACTCTTATATTTTTTGTGATAATATACTATCTGCTTCGGATGCTTCTGAAGGGATTCTTCGTGTACCGGCGTCTGCGCCGGGGCGATTTTTCCGACTTTTTCGGGCGTCCGGGTGCGCAAAGCTCCGCCACGCGCGACAGCCATAACCGGCGTAAGTCGGGATGGAGCGCGCCCCGGCCAAAGCGCAAGAAGATAGCGAAAGATGTGGGGGAATACGTAAAATATGAGGAGATAGAGGAGGAGACCACCACCTCTGAGACTCACAACTTTACCGACGGCTCATCGTGCCGGCTCGAGACGGAGCAGCAGGTGGAGGATGCCGTGTGGGAAGAAATCAAAGACGATAAATAGAGCGGAGCTTCCGGTCCGAGCGAGAAGATCAGATCGAGAACCGACTGGTTGGGACAGAAGCCCAGACGCGACGCGCGCAGCTGATAGTAAGGTTCAGCCGCGAGTGAGGCCATGTCGCGCTCAAGCGCTGCGAAAGCCGGGGATATCGCAGATGGATGATGTCCGGATTCATCGGCCATATCTGCGGAGGCTGATGCGGGAGAGAGTCTGCTCAGACCGGAGGATGGGGGACATGTCAGTTCAGCGGGCGTAGTGATGCTCAGGATTGAGCGGATCAGGGCATCCAGGGAGGTCAGATAGGCCTGAACCGAGGTGAAGGCTTCCACGGTATCGGCGCAGAGGTAGGGGAGCAGCCGGTCAATGTAGAATTCGAAGAAAGGTGTGCGTGAATAAGCCGATTCAAGAGTGACGAGATGGACATGCCACCAGTTGCCGTGGGCTGACAGCGGCACGTCGGCCCATGTGGCCCGCGGGATGCCGTGAGGTTTGCCCACAGGGAGGGTAAGAGTGACCGGCCCGTTGGTGTCGACCACCGAAGTGCGGTGGATCTGCTTGGCGCGCTTGTCGTAGAGCAGTCCCTTGGCTATGCGGGCATTGGCGCAGGCTGCTACGGCGGCATAGTAGGCCACAGAGCCGAAATAGCGCGGCTCGATAGCTACTGAATTAGATATGATTACGGGATATCCCATGCGAAATCTTTCGGATTTACCGGCGCCAAAACGCCGTCGGACTGATGTCGTACCGCTACCATAAGGCCTGTACGCTGACGCCGTATGTCCCCCGGCGCTCTGTCTGCACCTTCGGCCTTATTTCTTGTCGGGGTTGGCGGAGCGGAAGATGCGCGACCAGCGGATTTTGCCGTCGAAGAGCGAATGGTCTTTGTCGAACGAGATGAGCACACGCCAGGGAGTGCCGACGATGTGGTCTTCAGGTACGAAGCCCCAATAGCGCGAATCGAGCGAGTTGTCGCGGTTGTCGCCCATCATGAAGTAGTAATTCTGGCGGAAGGTGTAGGTGTCTTTCGGTTTGCCGCCGATGTAGAGATGGCCGTCGCTGAAAGTGGCGTCGGGATTGTTCTCATACACTCGGATGGTGCGGCCGTAGATGTCCCAAGCCTTCTGGCTCATGCGGATGGTGACTCCATTCTTGGGTATCCACAGGCCGTTGGAGCCGCCGTAGTTGGCGCGTGTCCAGCTGGCCGATTCCGAGGCCGGGAAGAGCGGTGAAAACTGCTCTGGCTCGGGTATCTGGCGCAGTATGCGGCCGATTTTAGGCGATTGCGTCATCTGCTCCACCATAGAGGCTGTGAGCGGGGAGAGGTAGATGGGTGGCACTTCGCCGTTGGCATTCATCGTGAAGCCCGAGGCCAGCAGCGATGGGATGTCGTCGGCGGTAAAATCCACGCGCATGCGGTCGTCGACGGGGATGCCCAGGGCCTCGAAATCTTCGTCAGAGAATGTCGGGTCGGTAATCTGGTAGAAATGGTTGAACTGGACGTTTTCGGGCGTCAGGAAGGGCTTTCCGTCGATGAGGATCTCACCGTCGGCAATGCGGATGCGCTGACCGGGGAGCCCGACCACGCGCTTCACATAGTTTTCGCGGCGGTCGATGGGGCGGTAGATGCGCTCGCCGAAGGTGGCTTTATCCGACAGCACGCGGTCGCGCCCGTACATCGACACCAGAGTGTAGTAGTCGGGGTTGGAGACGCGGCTCATCACTGTGTCGCCCGCAGGGAAATTGAATACCACGATGTCGCCGGCTTCCACGTCGCGCAGCCCTTTGAGGCGATGGTAAGGGAGCTGAGGCTTCTCGGCGTAGCTTTTGCCCAGGCCGAAGGGGAGCTCATTGTGTACCAGCGGGAAATATACCGGAGTCATCGGCACGCGGGGGCCGTAGACGGTCTTGTTGACAAACAGGTAGTCGCCCGTGTAGAGGGTCTTTTCAAGCGAGGACGAGGGGATCTGGTAGTTCTGCCCGATGAAGGCGAAGAGGAAATAGACCAGAATGAGGGCGTAGACGATAGCGTCGACCCACGACATGACGCCGCGCACCACGGGGATTTTCGACTGCTTCCAGAAGGTGAAGGGGATGTAGCCGGTGATGTAGATGTCGAACAGGAGGATGCCGCCCAGCAGCAGCCACCAGTTGCCCATCCATGCCACCCAAAGCACAAACAGAATAGCTACGACAGAGAAACGGACCCAGCGCGTGGGTTTAGTGGAGCGGATGCGATCGGAGAAATTCATAATTCACTTGATAATGAGGGCGGAGGCGAGAGCTGCTATCCCTTCGGAGCGTCCGGTGAAGCCGAGATGCTCCGTAGTGGTGGCTTTGACGGATACGCGGTCGGGGCTGACGCCCAGGTCGGCGGCGATGTTGGCTATCATCTGCGGGATGTAGGGGAGCATCTTGGGCTTCTGGGCTATGACGGTCACGTCGACGTTGGAGATGGAGTAACCCTTTTCGGCCACGAGCTCCACGCAGCGGCGGAGCAGGGCGCGCGAGTCGGCCCCTTCCCATTTAGGGTCGGAGTCGGGGAAATGATAGCCGATATCGCGCAGGGCGGCGGCGCCGAGGATGGCGTCGGACAGGGCGTGGAGGGCAACGTCGGCGTCGGAGTGGCCGAGTAACCCCATCTCATAGGGGATGTCGACGCCGCAGATGATGCATTTGCGTCCGGCTACGAGGCGGTGAACGTCAAAACCGTTGCCTGTTCGGATATCCATCGGCTGATGCTTTAGCTGAAGATTATTTATTTGCGGCCTCCGAAGAGGTTTTTGAGGCCGTCCATATCGAATGTGAGCGAGAAGCGCAGCGTCTGGTCGAGCGGCGAAGTCTGGGCTGTGGCCAGCATGTAGGAAGCGTCGAGGCGCACTACATTAAGCGAGAATCCGGCGCCGAAGCCGAAATACTGGCGGTTGCCTTTCCACTGGCTTTCGTGGTAGTAGCCGGCGCGGACGAAAAATTGCTGGTTGTAGCTGTATTCGGCGCCCAGAGAGTAGTTGATCTCCTTGAGTTCCTCCTTCATGCCGCCGGGGGCGTCGTTGAACGACTTGAAGATGCCGGTGATGGGCGACATGTCCTGCCAGTCGCGGTAGGCACGGTCCCATGCTTCGGTGTCAGGCACCTCCACACCGTCGACCACCTTGGTGTAGTCTTTCTGGCGCGGGCGCGTGGGCACGAGCAGTTTGTTGAGGTCGAGCGATAGGGCCAGAGTGTGGTAGTCGGCCAGCGGGAACATGAACATGGCTCCCAGACGCAGGTTGGTGGGGAGGAAGGCCGGCTGGTTGCCGCCGTCGTAGCTCACTTTCGTACCGATGTTGGAGATGTCGAAACCCCAGGAGAACTGACATTCGTTCTGGCCGATGATGGGATACGTGGTGAAATATCCGGAGATGTCGGCCGAGAAAGCCGAAGCGCCGGTGGAATTATCGCCGACGTCGGAGGTGTTGTAGCCCAGATCGGAGTAGATGTAGCGGAACACGATACCCATCGAGAATTTCTCGGAGAGCTTGCGCGAATAGCCGATGTCGAAGGCCATCTCGTAGGGGTTGATGGTGGTAGTGGCCACATCGCCGGGGGCTGATGAGGTCACCTCGCCCAGCGAGAAATAGCGCAGCGAGGCGCTGACAGCCTGATTTTCCTCACTGCCGAATTTCCAGTAGCCGGAGAGGTTGGCCAGGAAGATGTCGTTGACGAGCTTGCGCAGCCAGGGGGTATAGCTGATGGATACGCCGCCGCGCGAATAGGCGAAGGCATATTTCGAGGGATTCCAGAACTGGGAGTTGGCGTCAGGCTCGGTAGCAGCGCCGAGGTCGCCCATCGAAGCGCCGCGGGCATCGGGGGCGATGCTAAGCGAAGTGACGCCGGTTTCCACCGGGTTGAAGTCCTCCTTGAGGTCATCGGCGGCCAGGACCTGAGCGCCGCAGAGCGCCACGGCGCCTGAAAGGAGGAGGTATCTGAGGTTAAAGCTGCGATAATTCATTTGCATGGCTTTGAGGTAAAGTTGGAAGGAGAGAAGGGTTGAGAGCCCAACCGGGCCTACTATAATTAACTGAAAAACCCGCGTATTATTGCCCCGGAACGGAGCAGATAGCACTGCTGTGATAACGGCTGGCAGGCGCGGGAAATCAGGGGATAAGGCGGCGGAAGATTGTGGCGACGGTTTCGCCCGGGAGGGTGCGGTCGCGGTTGATGGCTTCTACGAACGATTCAACCATGGGGGCGACGAGAGGGTGGGAGAACACCTGCTGCATATACGACATCGAGGAAGCGAACACCTCGCGGATTTCGTCTTCATCGAGGCCGCAGGTGGCGCGCCCCTCTTCGATAAGTTGATTGCACATCAGCTGGGAGAGCTGGCGCGAGATGGCTTCGTGGTGGCGCAGCATGGCGCGGCACATCACATTCGATACCATCAGCCCCGAGAGCAGGCGGAAATGACTCACATTGTCGCGCCATACGCTTTTGGCCGATAGCTGAGGGTTGGAGGAATAGAAGAAATCGGGAGTGAAAGAAAGACCGCGGTCGGCCTCTGAATCGAGGCTGACCGAGTCGATATAGCGATCATTTTCCATGAGACACATGCAGGCGCTCATGCCTCCGAGGCCGTAAGCGCGGTCGGTCTCATCCGAATATTTTAGAGTTACCATTTTCCTGAAATAGGCGCCACAGGCGGACGCGTGGGTTCAAGGGTGATTAGTTTACAACCATGATTTTGGTGACGCATGAGGAGGAAGAGGAGGAGGCGCTGCCGTTGTCCTTTTGCGAGGCGAGCACGTAGTAGACGCCCGTCTTGACGCGGTTGCCTTGGGCGTCGCATCCGTTCCAGACAAACATGCTGCCGTCGGACATCCCCTGGTGGAACACGTTGCCGTTGGCGTCGGCAATCTTCACCAGAGAGTTGTCCATAAGTCCCGTGACGGTAATCCAGCCTTTGTAGTCGGGGCGTACGGGGTTGGGATACGCGTAGACATCGTCGTAGCTGTCGGCGCCGGGGGCTGAGGTGGAAGAGTATTCATAAAGGCCCTGAGTGGTGCCGAAGAGCACTTTGTTGGAGGTAGGATCGCAGGCCACGGTCTGAACGTCGTTGGAGGGGAGCGGCGAATTGTCGGAGGTGAAATGCTCGAGGATTTCGCTGCCGTCCTCGCTCACCAGATATACGCCCGAGCCGATGGTGGAGATCCACTTGCGGTCGGAAGCATCGACGGCGATAGCCGAGATGTTGAGGTTGTCGAGCAGATAGTCAGCCAGATTGGTGCCGTCGTTGCGCGGCACTTTGGGATGGATGATCGAAGTGGTGGGATATGTGACCTTGTCGATGTCGGGAATCACGAACACACCGATCTGAGAGCCGATCCAGATGCGCCCCTGATGGTCTTCGGCGATGGCGGTGAGACCCCAGGATTCACCCCAGGTCTTGCCGTCTTGATCCACATACGCTTCGAGGGTCTGAACTTTATCGTCATCGAGAGTGGCGGTGCCTTTGGTGTCGACGACAATAATCATATTCGACTGTCGGCCGACGACGAAGATAAGCTTGTTGGAACGTTTGCATGCTATACCGAACGAACAGAAGTAGTCGCAGTCCACATCAGGCTTGAAGGTTTTCCAATCTGACATCTGAGTGGTCGCCTGTGAGCGTTTTTCTTTAGGAAGAGCCACTATACGGTTGAAATCGGTGGGGTTGAGGTCGTCGGCATGGTATGCCCAGAGGTTGCCGTGTTTGTCGACGAGCGGCTGCATGATCATCGACGACCATGTGCCGTTGTAGATAGGCGTGTCAGTGTAGTAATGGTGAAGCTGCTTCCCGTCGAAATCTACATGGAACAGACCTTCGTGGTACGTGCCGACATAGTATGCTTCGGGATAGTCGGGATCTTCACAGATGCGGTAGTTCTTGTGAATGGTACCGTCTTTGGGTCGGGAATTAGCATTTTCCTCAACCACTTCTTTGGCGGAAACGTCGGTGAACTGACCGCTGTTGTACAGATATACCTTCATCTGGTAGGGAGAGGGAGTCGACTGATCAAGTGTAGGGTTGGCGAAAAGGTTGTACAGGTAGATCTTGTTGGTGGGGCTGACGTAGATCTGGTGCACAAGTTTCAGACCGAGCGGGGAGCCGGTGAAGGGGCCCGCGGCCACAGTGGGTGTCGCCGGCGATATGTCCATGAGCTGGAGGCCGGAGGCGTTGCCTACCCAGACGTCGGTGAGCGAGCCGGAGTAGATGGCGCGGGTGTTGGTGTCGGCTTTGAGATGTCCTGACACGGCAATTGAGCCATGTTCGCCGGTGTAGATGCCCTGAGTGCTGACGGTGTAGAAGTGGCCGTCGGGGGTGAGGGCTACATGGGCGTCGATAGGCTTGATGGTCTGGGGATAAGAGATCACACTGGCTGTGCCGGCGGCTTGGTCTGTGATCTCTACAGAGTAGAGATAATTCCACATGGCCAGCCAGATGATGCCGGCGTGGTCGAATACCATTTCGTCAACTGCGCAGGAGCCGGGGTTGTCGAGGGTGGTGAAAGCATCCAGACGTGCGATTTTCTCAGTATAAGGGATGATTTTCATTTTGCCGCCCTGAGCGATGGCGATGATGTTGCCGTCGGAAGCTACCGCACGCACTTCATCGGGGGTGAAAAGAGTGTTTTTCACCTCGTTGGAGCCTGCGGAGTAGGTGACCAGACCGAATTTTGTTGCCACGAATATGTGATTGTCGGAGCAGGAAATCTTGTTGATGGCTCGGTCGCCGATGGTGGTGGCATCTTTGATGTCTGGCATGTTGACGGTGTGGCCGTCATCGTAGATGCGGTCGATGTTGGAGTTGGCATAGGTGACCAGAAGGCTCTTCCCCTTGGCGTCGGGATAGATGCCGGTGATGTCGGTGTCGTTGAGCTTGCCGCCGAGACATTCCACCTCTTGGGTGTCTTTATCCAGACGGTAGAGCGTGGCGCAGGATACGTAGTAGACGTAGGTGTCGGTCTCGGCCATGCGTTCTACGCCGTCGAAGGGGGAGTAGGACTTCCAGCCGCCGACGGCGGTATGTGCGCCGGCCAGGAGAGGGAGCGCCAGGGCAAGGAATATGAATAGTTTCTTAATCATCTGTGTGATAGATATTGAATTTATCGTTAAAGTCGGGGAGCTGGGCTTCCCGTATGTCTTGAGTGGTCAGTTACTCCTTCGGGCGGGAGCAGAGGTAGGCGAGCATAGCTTCGAGGGCGCGTCCGCGGTGGGAGATGGCGTTTTTGGCCTCCGGAGCCATTTCGGCGAACGAGAGTGCAGAGCCCGCAGGGCGGAACACCGGGTCGTAGCCGAATCCGTCGGTGCCGGTAGGGGAGCGGAGGATTTCGCCTTCCACGCGCCCTTCGAACAGATGCTCCTGCCCGTCGAGAATCAGTGCGATAGCCGTGCGGAATCGCGCCGACCGCGATACGGGCGTTTCTCCTCCCTGGGCTTCTCCTCCCTGAGCTTTCTCGGCCCGGTCAAGGCGCTGCAGAAGCAGGCGCATGTTGGCCGTGGAGTCGTGGGAAGCAGCATGAGGGTCGGCCAGAGCGGCGTAGCGGGCCGAATGGACTCCGGGTTCGCCGCCGAGAGCGTCGACTTCGAGGCCGGTATCGTCGGCGAAGCAGTCGAGGCCGTAGCGCGAGTGGATCCAGCGGGCTTTAGCCAGAGCGTTCCCCTCGAGGGTCGGAGCGTCCTCGGGGATGTCGTCGGTGCAACCTATATCGCTGAGTGACAGCACTTCAAAAGGAAGGCTGTGGGTGGCCATTATGGCGCGTACCTCGGCGAGCTTGTGGGCGTTGTTGGTGGCAAAGACGAGTTTCATAATCGGTCAGGGCAAATTAACCTAATGGATTAACGCCCGAAAGGGGGATTTATTGCCCGACAGGGCCTGTGCATTCCCGGGCAAGGAAAAAATTTTGAGCAGGCGTATTTCCGGGCGGTGGAAAATTTTCTACTTTGGTTTATTTCTGATAATGATTAACTTTGTATGCTCAAACGAAGAATATGAAGATAAAGGATATAGCCCGGGAAGCCGGGAGAAATGCGTTGCAAGAGATGAAGAGGCCTCAATGGTGGGGCTTCTTTGTGAGTCTGGCTGTAATGGCGCTGCTGGCCATGGCCTTTTTCTACCCCGATGCGTCGCTGGGGAATCAGCTGCGCCAGTACGATATGCAGCAGGGCGCTGCAATCGGCTATGAGGCAACGGCTTATGCCGAGGCTCACGGCGGCGACCTTCCGCGCTGGACCAACTCGCTCTTCTCCGGTATGCCCAACTTCCAGATCTCGCCTGTCTACGGGTCGGATTCTCTGTTTTCATGGATAAACACCATCTACGGCGCCGGGCTCCCCTCGCCGTCGAATCTGCTGTTCATGATGATGGCCGGATTCCTCATCCTGATGGCTGCCCTGAAGGTAAGATGGTATTACGGGCTCATCGGAGCTGTGGCCTGGGGATTTTCCACCTATTTCATCATTATAATCGGCGCAGGCCACATCTGGAAATTCGTCACTCTGGCCTATATTCCGCCGACGATTGCCGGAATCATCATGGCCTATCGCGGCCGCTGGTTGCTGGGGTCGGCTCTGGCTGCCCTGTTCGCCATGATGCAGATTAAGAGCAACCATATCCAGATGAGCTACTATTTCATATTTGTGGTGGCTGTGCTGGTGATCGCCTATCTGCTTCAGGCCTTCCGCAACCATGAAATCCGCCGCTGGCTCAAGGCTACGGGCGCCCTGGCTGTGGCTGCTGTTCTGGCCGTGGCCGCCAATCTGCCGAATCTGTATCATACCTACCGCTACGCCTCGGAGTCGATGCGCGGCGGACATTCCGAACTGACTTCCACCGCTGACGCCTCGCAGAAGACCTCCGGCCTCGACCGCGACTATATCACCCAATATAGCTACGGCCGCTCCGAGACGTTCACCCTGCTGATTCCTAATGTGAAAGGCGGAGCCTCTGTGGAGCCGTACAACGGCTCGCTGCGGCCCACCTCGCTGCTCGACGCTCCCGACGCCGACAAGATTGTAAACGCCTCGGGCGCCGGCGAGATTGAGCGGCAGTATGTGGCCAACTATGTCGGGCAGTATTTCGGCGAACCGGAATCGACCAACGGACCGGTGTATGTCGGCGCGATTATCTTCACGCTTTTCCTACTGGGATGCTGCGTGGTGCGCGGACCGCTGAAATGGACGCTTCTGGCCATGACTATACTGTCGGTAGGGCTTGCGCTGGGACGCAACCTGCAGTGGCTCACCGACCTGTTTATCGACTATATGCCGATGTACTCGAAATTCCGCACCCCCGAGAGCATACTTGTGGTGGCTGAATTCTGCATCCCGCTGCTTGGAATTCTCGGCCTGCAGAAGGTGCTGACAGCCCCTGACGGACTGCGCACCTACCGCAAGGAGCTTATCGGCTGCTTCGGCGTTACGGCGCTGCTGTGTGTGCTGGGCTGGCTCTTCCCCTCGGTGTATGGCCCGGCGATTTCGCAGGGAGACATGCAACTGAGCGAAATGCTTGGCTATCAGCTTATTCAGGCCGGATATCCCCAGCAGGCCGTGTCGGTGTTCAGTATTCACAACCCGACGGTGGCCGCCCTTGTGGAGCAGCTGCGCTACTCGCTGGTAAGCGCTGACTCGCTTCGTTCGCTGATTTATATCCTGCTGGCTTTCGGAGCAATCAAACTTTGCTCAATCAAGAGCGTAAAGCCCTGGATGGCAGCTACACTGGTCGGAGTGCTTATCGGAGTCGACCTCTATACCGTCAATAAGCGCTATCTGAACCACGAGAGCTTCTGCAGCCCGCAGGTTTCGGCATCGGATCCATTCCCGCTGTCGGCGGCTGACCGTCAGATACTTGCCGATACGGCTATGAACTACCGAGTGCTCGACATCCCGAACTTCTATAAGGCTGCGCCCTCGCGCCATCATAAGGCCGTGGGCGGATACCATGCAGCCAAACTGACACGCTATCAAGACCTTATCGACCGCCATCTCGGCAATATCGCCGCCGGCAACGCCACTGACGCCGACATGCGCGTGGCTTCGATGCTCAATACCAAGTATATCGTCACCGACCCGTCGACGGTCATCCCGAATCCCGACGCCATGGGCAATGCATGGTTCATCGACCGGGTGGACTTTGTCGACACCCCCGACCAGGAGATGGCTGCGCTGTCGACCATCGACCCGCGCCATGTGGCTGTGGCCGACAAGAGATTCATCAAGACGCTGAAAGGGGCGCCGAAGGCCGAGGGCGACACCATCTATGAGACTACCTATGCTCCTGACCGCCTGACATATAAAGCCAAGTCGGCACGCGGCGGAGTGGCCGTATTCTCCGAGGTTTATTTCCCGTGGGGCTGGGAGGCAACAGTCGACGGCAAGCCCGTGGAGATAGCCCGCGTGAACTATCTGCTCCGCTCCATCGACATCCCCGCCGGCGAACATTCCGTGGAGTTCACCTTCCGTCCGGCGTCGGTTGGCGCCACCGTGGGAGTGGCCAAGGCGAGTGTATGGACTATATATCTGCTTCTGATTGTGGCTGTTATAGTATCGCTGATACGCAAACCTTCGGATACGGCCGACGAAAACAAGGCTGAAGAATGATGGGGGCGGCAGGGAAAATCTTTTCGTATCTTCTGCGGTGGCACCGGAGCCGGGGCTTCGGGGTTCATTCGCCCTTCGCTTTCCATTTTATCACCGGAATCCTCAGGGAAGAGGCTCAGTATTACGCTTATACCGACATTGACAAGGCTACAGTGGGCCGTGATCGTCGCGACCGCCGCGATTTGAAGGCGATATTCAGAGCCGTATGCCATCTGCAGCCCGAAAAAGTGGTATTTGTGGGCCAGCCCGACAACGCGCTGCGTGTGGCGGTGGAAAGGGCTGTGCCGCAGGCAGATATGCAGGTGATGACGCCATTGGGCAATGCTGACGGGGAGTGTCCGCAGCCTCTGGCGCAGTTTCAGGGGGAGAAGGGCCGGCGGTTTGCCGTGGTGGTCGAGAGTCTTTCGGGCTTCAGTGCTGACGACGAAAAGCAGATTCTGGAGCTGATGGCCGATGAGAGTCGGCGAAAAGGAGCCGAAGGAGTGCTTATAATAAGACATTTACACCGCCCGGACAGCCTCAAATCCTTCTGGAGCAGGCTCGTGTCCGGGATGCCCGCCGGAATGACCTTCAGCAATTCGCGCATCGGCATCTACTGCCTGCTGCGTTCGCTTCCGAGGCAGCATTTCGATGTGATATTCTAACCGGGCCGGCGGTATGGCCGGACAGACATAATCTTCAGGTAATCAAGCCAGACATAATCTTCAGGTAATCAATAGGTATGCGTAGTGTAGACAATCCGGAGCAGTTGAGGCAGCGTTTTCGCGGCTGGCTGTGTGTGCAGCGCGGCCTGGCCAACAATACGGCCGATTCCTACGATTTCGACATACGCAAACTTCAGGAATTTTTAGCCGGGGAGCGCAAGGGGCTTCGCGAAGTGGATTATCCTATGCTTCAGCAGTTTGCCGCCGTACTTTACGATTTGGGTATAGCCGAGGCGTCACGAAAGCGTATTATAGCCGGGGTAAAGACATTTTTCCATTTTCTCAGTTCGGAGGGGTATCTCGATGAGGATCCCTCGCTGCTGCTGGAGACCCCCAAGGTCGGGAAACATCTGCCGGAAGTGCTGTCGCTCAGCGAGATAGACGCCATGGAGGCAGCCATCGACCCTGAGAGCAACGAATCGCTGCGCAACCGCGCCATCATCGAGACGCTCTATGGCTGCGGCCTGCGTGTATCGGAGCTGGTCAATCTGGAGTTTTCGCATCTGATGCTCAACGAGGAGTTTATGATCGTAAACGGAAAGGGGGACAAGCAGCGCATGGTGCCCATGTCGCCGACAGCCATACGGTGTATCGCCGACTATGTGGAGCGCGAACGCTCGGGGATAACGGCCCGGCGGGGCGACGAGAATGTGGTGTTTCTCAGCCGCCGCGGCACGAGGCTGACGCGCCAGATGGTGTTCGTAATCATCAAGCGGCTGGCCTTCGCGGCCGACATCCGTAAAAACGTGTCGCCGCATACGCTGCGCCATAGTTTCGCCACTCATCTGCTTGAGGGCGGAGCCAACCTCCGCGCCATCCAGCAGATGCTCGGCCACGAGTCGATAGCCACTACTGAGATTTACCTGAATGTCGATACATCCCATCTGCGCGAGGAGATACTGCTCTACCATCCGCGCAATCAGAAATAATTGAAAATCAGAAAGAAACGATACGATGAAACATACAGAAGAAGGAAACGGCCGCCAGCGTGCACAGTTCGCCACCCGCATCGGGGTCGTGGCCACGGCCGTAGGCTCGGCCGTAGGGCTCGGCAACATCTGGCGCTTCCCCTACGAGGCCGGTAGCCATGGCGGCGGCGCTTTTATGCTCTGCTATCTGTTTTTCATATTTGTGCTCGGGATTCCGGTGATTATTGCCGAATTCGTGATGGGGCGCTCCACGCGTGCAAACGAGATTAAGGCCTTCCAGCGGCTTGCGCCAGGAAAGAAATGGTATCTGACAGGCTACATCGGCCTGCTGGCCTCGCTTCTGATTCTGAGTTTCTACTCCGTGGTGGCCGGGTGGACCATGGAATACTTTTTTCTGTCGGCCTTTGGCACCATGCCGTCGGAGACCGAGGGGATTCACAATCATTTCGCCGGATTCATCACCGGCGACGTGCGGCCGCTGGTGTGGACTCTGGTGTTCCTTGCCATCAACTATGCCGTGGTGGTGCGCGGGGTGCAGAAGGGGATCGAGTGGCTGAGCAATCTGCTGATGCCGATGCTGTTCTTCTTGCTTATAGTGTTCTGTATCAATTCGCTGATGCTTCCCGGAGCTTCCGATGGGCTGAAATTCCTGTTTAGTCCCGACTTTTCGAAAATTGACTCCTCGACCTTGCTGGGGGCGATGGGGCAGGCCTTTTTCTCGCTGAGCTTAGGGCTGGGCTGCATGATGACCTACGGGTCATATTTCCCCAAATCGACCCATCTTGGACGCAGCGCCACCACGACGGCTCTGCTGGATACGCTTGTGGCCGTGCTGGCTGGCATCATTATCTTCCCGGCAGTGTTCACCTACGGGATTTCGCCTCAGTCGGGGCCGACGCTCGTATTCGAGACCCTGCCAGCTATTTTCATCAATCTGCCCGGCGGCATAGTGTGGTCGTCGATGTTCTTTTTCCTGCTTTTCCTGGCGTCGATCACCTCCACCATCTCCATGAGCGAGATTTCGATAGTATATTTCGTTGAGGAGAAGGGGATGACGCGCCGCGGGGCCACGATGCTGACTATCGGCATAGCCATGGTGTTCGGGTCGCTTTGTGCGCTGAGTTTCGGATCGCTTTCGGGCTGGACCATATGCGGCCTGACGGTGTTTGACCTCTTCGACTATCTTTCGTCGAATATCTGCCTGCCGCTGGGCGGCATGCTGACCTCATTCTTTGTGGGATGGGTGATGGACCGCAAGATAGTGCGCTGCGAGCTTACCAACGGCGGAAGTTTTCGGTTCAGGATGCTGGGGGCTGTGGTCTTCCTGCTCAAATATGTGGCTCCCGTGGCGATAGCGCTTATATTCTTGCATGCGTTAGGTGTGATTTGACTGAAAACACGGGGCGATTTGTTTTTGAGCGCGTAAAAAGCTAAATTTGTCGGTATGAAAGTAAGATTATGGATAGCGGTCTGGCTGGCGGCGACGATGATGGCCTGTGCCGGAAAGGCTCAGGAGGGGTCGGATGCTGACGGCAGTGGAGCATCCGGAGCGGAGGCCTCGACATCGGCGGCTGAGGTTTCCGGAGCTTTCGAAGGCGCGCCTGTGGCCGATGCCGATACGCTCTATGCGAAGGTGAAGACGCAGGTGGATTTCGGCCCGCGTACCCCCGGCTCCAAAGGCCATGCGGCCTGCGCCGCATGGATCGCAGAGCAGCTGCGCTCTCATGGCATCGACTCCATATCGATTGGAAATCAAAAGGTTACCACGGCGGCCGGGCTGATCATCCCCGCACGCAACATATTTGCCTCTATCCGCCCCGAAGCCCCGGAGCGCATTATCCTGCTGGCTCATTACGATACCCGCCCTATGGCCGATCAGGAGCCTGACAAGGCGCTGAGAACCAAGCCTATCGACGGGGCTAACGACGGCGCCAGCGGAGTGGCCGTACTGCTGGAATGTGCGCGGCTCCTTGCCGCCGAGGGGGCGCTCCCTGACGACCGCGGCATCGACTTGCTTTTTACCGACGTGGAAGATTCGGGCGACTCGGAGGCTGCCGGCGAGGAATCGTGGTGTCTCGGATCGCGCCAATGGGCTGAAAATATGCCGTATAAGGCTGGCAAGCGCCCGGTCTACGGGATTCTGCTCGATATGGTGGGTGGACGCGGAGCACGCTTCCACCGCGAGTATTTCTCCAACCGGTATGCCCCTACGGTGGTCAACCGCGTATGGGCTGTAGCCCGTCAGAGCGGCTTTGAGGATCGTTTCCCCAATGAGCCGGGAGGCGCCATAGTCGACGACCATGTGCCTCTGAACGAGGCCGGTATCCCCACAGTCGACATTATCGAAAGCGTCAACTCAGAGACCGGGTCGTTCAACCCAACATGGCATACGCTCTCCGACAATCTCGAAGCCATCGACGCCGAAACGCTGAGAATCGTGACCCAAACGGTTTTAAATACTATAACGCAATGACAATCAACCAGAAACAAGACCGGATAATCGAAGAAATGTCGGATCTCGACGATTGGATGGACCGATATGCATACATCATCGACCTCGGCAACCAGCTTCCCGCCATCGACGAATCGCTGAAAACCCCCGACCGGCTTATCGACGGCTGTCAGAGCCGTGTATGGCTCGACGCTCAGCTTACCCCTGAGGGGAAACTGGTGTTCACAGCCGATTCCGACGCCATCATCGTCAAAGGTATTATCTCGATGCTTATCGATGTACTCTCAGGTCAAACACCGCAGGATATCCTCGACGCCGACCTGTATTTCATCGATAAGATCGGCCTGGCGGAGCATCTGTCGCCTACACGGTCGAACGGGCTTCTCTCTATGGTAAAGCAGATCAAGGCGTATGCTTTGGCCTTCTCCCACCGGGCATCCTGACAAGGGTTGCCAAGACTTCCCCACCGGGCCTGAAAGGCTCTCCAGCGAAGAAAAAATCATCTAAACACCAATTATTATGTTTCTTGACCATCCTAAAGGTCTCATCCCCGCAGCCTTGAGCAACATGGGCGAACGCTTCGGCTACTACATCATGAATGCAGTGCTGGTGCTTTTCCTCTGCTCGAAATTCGGCCTGCCCGAGGAGATGAGCGCACTGATTTACTCAGTGTTCTACGCCGGCATCTATGTGCTGAGTCTCGTTGGCGGTTTGATCGCCGACAAAACGCAAAACTATAAGGCCACCATCATATGGGGTCTGATAATCATGACCATAGGTTATGTGGTGCTGGCCATCCCGGTGCTGGCTACTCCGGAAAACACTACCTGGCTGCTGACGCTGACGGCCGGAGCGCTGTTTTTCATCGCCATGGGCAACGGCCTTTTCAAGGGCAATCTTCAGGCCATTGTCGGTCAGCTCTACGACAATCCGCGCTACGCCGCCAAGCGCGACAGCGGATTCCAGATTTTCTACGTCTTTATCAATATCGGCGGACTGGTGGCTCCGTTCATCGCCCCGATGCTGCGCAGCTGGTGGCTCGACACCAACGGCATGACCTACAACGCTTCGTTCCCGGCCATGTGCCATCAGTTCCTGAGCGTGACGGATACTCCCGCCACCGAGACGGCCACGCAGCTCTACGCTCTGGCTACGGCAGTGGGCTACGACGGCGCACAGTCGCTCCGCGAATTCTGCAGCCAGTATCTCGATGTGTTCAACACCGGTATCCATTTCTCATTCTTCGCTTCCGTGGGCGCCATGATAATCTCGCTCTGCATCTTCCTGGCCACCAAGAAGGGGCTGCCTACCCCGGCAAAGCGCGAGAAGACCGAGACTGTAAATTATACCGCCGAGGAGAAAGCCGCCATGGCCAAGGAGATCCGCCAGAGAATGTATGCTCTGTTTGCCGTGCTCGGTATCGCTATCTTCTTCTGGTTCTCCTTCCATCAGAACGGCACATCGATGTCGCTCTTTGCGCGCGACTTCGTGGATACGTCGGCCATTGCGCCTGAGATATGGCAGGCAGTGAACCCGTTCTTCGTGATAGTGCTGACCCCGCTTGTAATGCTTCTTTTCGCCCGGCTCAGCCGTCGCGGGCGCGAGATATCCACCCCGAAAAAGATCGCCATCGGTATGGGTCTGGCCGGTATCGCCTACCTGTTCATGACCGTATTCTCGCTGGTGATGGACTATCCTTCGGGCACCGAATTCCGCGAGATGGTAGCCGCCGGCGCCGATGTGGCGAAAGCCGGATGGTGGGTGCTGATCATGTATTACTTCTTCATGACTGTGGCTGAGCTGTTTATCTCGCCTCTGGGGCTGTCGTTCGTATCGAAGGTAGCACCCAAGCACCTGCAGGGCATCTGTCAGGGCTTGTGGCTCGGCGCCACGGCCGTTGGCAACCTGATGCTGTTTGTCGGTCCGCTCATTTACAACAAATATCCCATATGGGTGGCATGGTGCGTATTCCTGGCCGTCTGCTTAGTATCGATGGGAGCCATGTTCGCCATGCTCAACTGGCTTGAGCGCGTGACCAAGTAACCCCGCATCTACCCAACCTTACAACCTTCTTACGTCTCAGGCCGGTCGCTGCAGCTGCCGGCCTGAGATACTGTATTGAGGTCGTATTTATGAAGCTGCAACGAAAAAATGGGGGAGGAGTTGGTGGTGAAAAAATAATTACGTAACTTTGCCGATGCTTTAGGGCCTATGCATCAGGCCTTGAGCGATGCGGATTGTCTTATGGTGTAATGGTAGCACTGCAGTTTTTGGTTCTGCCTGTCCTGGTTCGAATCCGGGTAAGACAACACGAAATGCCCCTCTGGCAGCTGATAATCAGGCTGTTGGAGGGGCTTTTTGTGCGTCTGTGAGAGGTGTGTTGCTGTCGGGGAGCGCGGTCAGATGGTGTAGGATGCGCCGATGGCGAGCGAGAGAATCGAATGGAACGGTACGGCAGATGATTTGATCTTCTGGCGGATGTAGAGATCGCATGTGGACAGTTCCCAGTAAAGCGAGATTTTTCGGCCCAGATGGCGTCGCGGACGCGGGATATTGAAGCTGATACGTTGGCCGATGCCGATGCGCAGGCGGATTTTGCTGGGGAAGATGTAGTAGCCGCTGGGGTAGCGCGTTGGTTGTTTCGACCAGAATTCGTTATGAAGTATGGAGTTTATTCCCAGCGAGAAGAACACGGGGCGTACACTCCAGTCGCTGCCTATGTGTATGTGCCATGGCGAGTATAGTTCACGCAGGGTCAGGGTCCAATAGTTGGGATGATAGTAGCGATGCGGGATGAATCCGATCAGAAGGTCGGTCTGCCAATTGTCGGAGGGGCCGTAGGCCCAGCCGACGCCAGAGGAAAGCATCCCTATCCCTCCGGCATACTGCAGCGTCAATACTTCGGGAATCATTTTTAGGAAGAAGTTCTGACGCTTCTGCATGCGCTCGGTGTATGCGGGGTTGTCGTCGGCCTCCTGCTTATCGGTTGCCATCGGGGTTGATGAGGCTGTCAGAGAATCGACGGTTTCGGGAGTTGTAACCGATAAGCCTGACGCTTTAGCGGAAGCTTGGGCTTTCGCAACCGCAGGGCATAGCATGAAGGCTGCGGCCGTAAGATTAAAAATCAACGCTCTCACATTCATAGCCTTCGGGGTTGATGGTGAAAATCAGGAAATTGCGTTTCTCAATGTTGGCCGCCTGATGGAAGATGACGCCGTTGGAAAACAGGTCGATGCTCTCGCGCCCGTGATTATGGCCGTTGATGCAGAAGGCAAGGGCTCGCGAGCCCGGCGCTACGCCTTTCCAGCCTTCGGGAGCCACGGGATCGTTCTCGCCGAGACCGGGATAGTTCAGAAGATAATGCATGAATGGCTTTGCGACATTGTTGTTAAACTGCTCGTCGAACGGACGCGAGTGCATGGTAATCACGGTATGGGTGACGGCACCCGGAGTGCGTTCGTTCAGGCGAGCCACGGCCAGGGCGTCCTTCTCGAGAAAGTTGAAGTCGGGCACAGGCTGAGCGTAATCGTATTCGAGGGCTACGGTGGTGAGGATTACGAAGTGGACGCCTCCGGCATTGAAGGAGAAGTTGTGAGGACCGTAGATGTGCCGGAATGTGTCTTTACCATTGCCGAGGCAGTCGTGATTGCCGAGCACGGCCACCCAGGGGATACCTGCGCCATCCATGGCATCGCGGCACCACATGTACTCTTCGGGCAGTCCGAAATCGGTCTGATCTCCTCCGTGAATCATGAAATCGATGTCGCCGCGGGAGCGGATGATGTCGATGGCCTGCAGGGTTTCGTCGAGGGCGCCCTGAGTATCGGTGAGAAATGCAAATTTGAATGGTGGCTGCAGATTCAGAGCCTCGATGGAGTGCATGCCGTCTTCGTTAATGTTAGTACGGCCATGGATGTTGGTATCGTAAGGGTGGTAGTCGAAGGCGTTACAGGCAGAAAGTAAGGCCAGTGCGCCTGCCGACATGGTTGTTATGAGCAATTTTGACCACATATCAGCGATTTTTATATGCAAAAATAGCAAATAGCATTCTCACGAATGTGGCAACGGGATAATTTGACTATTTTTTGCCCGATAGAGGCCAACAAATGCCGAGCCGGCCCTCATCCTCCCCAAGTCCATAAATTTTATACGCATTATATGAGTTATTGGCATCTCCTTGGGGTGGGTACATAAAAAAATTACTCGTCGTCTCGACGAATAATCTTCTTACCTTAAATCTAATACCATGAAAAAACTGATACAAAGGTAATGCATTTCTGCTTTTAAACATAAAAATCAATGGAAATTTTGTTGGTTATAACATAAATTAACATTTGTGATGTTTTAAGCTTCGTCTGATAACGTTTGTTAAGAATCGTATGCGCAAATATGCCGGAAATATTAGATGCGGAAATGCCTAAATTTTACTCGTATGAAGCGCCGGCTTCGTCAGAATGCTTAATATTCGGAAAATAGCGTGGGCTTGATGACGATGCCCACGCGCAGCTGGCAGTGGTAGCGGTTGTAGTCGAGCAGGCCTTCGCCATAGCCGCTATAGAATTGGGCGAAGAGATACTGATTGCTCTTGGTGGAGAATCGGTAGGCACCCTCGATGATGACGTTATAGTCGAAAATGTTCCAGCGCGCACGCTTGACGAGGGTGACCGAAGTGGAGACTTTGCGATTGACCGACTGAAACTGCCAGCCGATCTGATAGATGCCGCAGTAGCGGGCGATATCCTTATTGTTTACGCCGTCGATAATCGGAATCCAGTATTTGCCGAATACGACAAACTGTGGGTCGATCATGAACGAACCGGAGAAGCTGAGGCGATTCCATGAGCGCGACTCTTCGCCGTCGCGGCCGTTGCTTTCGTGCTCAAGCTGGAGCCCCAGGCGGCCAACGAACCGGTCTTTGATGAAAAGCGGTTTGGCCAGACCGATACCGGGATTGAAATTCAGGTCGGTCATAGGCAGGGATTTCTGGAGCACATTCCAGAACACTTTCTGGGTATAGTAAAGATAAAGATATGTGCCCCAGGGGAGAGTGCTTTTGGTGAGTTTCTGAGCTATGGAGATCTGAAACTTGACGTTGGTATTCTCTTTCGAGGGTTTGTGGTTGAGCGCGGGGCCGAAGATGAAGTAATTGTCTTTGTACAGGCCGAAATAATAGTGGGTGTCGGCGAAAGCGCGGCGGAGGGAGTCGACATTCATATGCTCGTCGGGCAGCGTGGCGATCTGGGCCTTGGCCGGAAGGGCGAAGGCGACAGTCAGGGCGACGAGCAGAATGCGCAGGAGGTTTTTCATGTGGATGCCGGACTTTGTCATCACTGCAAATATACGGCTTTTTCGCGATTTAAGGGGAGGTATGAAAAAAATGAATTATCTTTGTAGGTATGAAACTTGTCCGATTTGTAATTTTTTTCGATATGCCGGCGGCCTTAGGCGCCGGAATGCGCCGATGGATGGCCGGAGTGTTTTCATGGGCCGTCATCTGTCTGATGGCCGTGATGGCTGCGGGCCTGAGCTCGTGCGGCAGTGATAATACGTTTACCATCAACGGTAAGGTCGAAGGGTTTGGCACCGGCAATCTGCGGGTGGTCTATTTCGACAAGGGAGCCGTGCAGTCGATGTCGGTATCGGCTGTGGACGGGGCGTTTTCGATGACCGGACGCAGCGAGAAGCCTGTCATGGCGCGTATCTACACCGGCAGCGGCCGATGGCTGGCCACTTTCATAGCCCGCAAGGGCGACAAGCTTGAGGCCGTAATCGACGTTGCCAACCCTATGAAAACGGAGATCACCGGAAGCAAGGAGAACGAGCGGCTTACAGAGTTCCTGAAAGCTCATGCCGGAGCGGAGCTTAACGGCGACCCGAAGGCCTCTAAAGCCTTAAACGCCGATATTGAAGCCTATATCGCAAAAAATCCAGACCATTTGGCCTCAGGAGTGCTCCTTTCGGATTTCTACAGTTACGATGGCAGCGAGCGTCAGGCGCTTGAGGCCCTGAATTCGCTGGGCAACGAGGTGAAAACCGTCTGCACCCTCGTCACACTGGCTGATGCGCTGTCGCCGATGGCTGAGGAGGCCGACTCGCTGCGCCTTGAGCCATTTGCAATCTACACATCCTCGGGTAAAAACAGGGAAATCACACCCGACAAGGCCGCGCGGACCGTCATAATGTTTACCGATGCCGACGCCAGGGTATCGAAGCCGCTGACCGACATGCTCGCCAAAGTGATGCCCCATGTCAGCGGCGACGGATGGCAGGTGGCCGACATATCTGTCGACACCGACACCATGACATGGAAGAAATCGCTCAGGGAGATAGCCGACTCGGCCGACTTCAAGGCTGCACGCTACCCGGCGATTATAAGAGCCTGGGCGCCGGGATCATACAATATTTCAGCCTTCGAGCGCATGCCTGTGGGCCGTACGCCGTGGGTGGTAGTGACCGACTCCACGCGGCGCGTGCTCTACCGCGGCGAATCGCCCTCAGAAGCCGCCAGGGCGCTGGGACTGTAGGCCTCCGCGGTAGCGGAATCCATTCATTGTAAAATCGTTATCACAACATAGGAAGTCATGCTCGTTAAAATCACCGGAGCTGCTATTCAGGGGATTGACGCCATCCCCATCACTATAGAAACGCTTATCGAACCGGGATTCCAGTTCGTCATGGTCGGTCTGCCCGATACGGCTGTGAAGGAGAGTTCGGAGCGTGTGGCCTCGGCCATTCAGGAGTCGGGATTCGAGTTCCCGCGTAAGAAAATAGTGATCAACATGGCTCCGGCCGATGTCAGGAAGGAGGGTTCGGCCTACGACCTCCCGATCGCCCTCGGCATACTGGCTGCCGATGGCAAACTGGACCCGGCAACGTTCGACAATTTCCTGATAATGGGCGAACTGAGCCTCGACGGTACGCTGCTGCCCCTGGGCGGAGTGCTGCCGATGGCCATTATGGCCCGGGCGATGCACATGCGCGGCATCATACTGCCTGAAGCCAATGCTCAGGAGGCAGCCGTGGTCAACAATCTGGAGGTCTACGGGATGAAGAATCTGGCACAGGTGATCGGCTTCCTGAAGGATAACTCGACTGTGGCGCCGACGGTAGTCAATACGCGGGAGGAATTCGCCAGGGCATATCAGGATTTCGATCTGGATTTTTCAGACGTAAAAGGTCAGGAAGTGGTGAAACGCGCCTTCGAGGTGGCCTGCGCCGGCGGCCACAATATTTTGCTCGTAGGCCCTCCGGGCGCCGGTAAGTCGATGATGGCCAAAAGGTTGCCGTCGATTCTTCCGCCGCTCACGCTCTCCGAAGCCCTGGAGACCACTAAAATCCACTCCGTGGCAGGCAAACTCAAAGGCGGCTCTAAACTGATGACTACCAGGCCCTTCCGCTCACCTCACCATACTATATCGCCCGTAGCCTTGGTCGGCGGCGGGACTAACCCGATGCCCGGCGAGATTTCGCTGGCCCATAACGGGGTGCTGTTTCTGGACGAGTTCCCGGAATTTTCGCGGTCGGTGCTCGAAGTGCTGCGTCAGCCGCTGGAAGACAGGCATATCAATATCTCAAGAGCAAAATATTCAATCGATTATCCGGCGGGATTCATGCTTGTGGCCTCGATGAATCCGTGTCCGTGCGGCTACTATAACCATCCGACCAAGGAGTGCACCTGTTCGCAGCTTCAGGTGCAGAAATATCTCAACCGCATCTCGGGGCCGTTGCTCGACCGCATCGACCTGCAAGTGGAGATACTGCCCGTGCCGTTCAAAGAGCTCCAGGAGATGAAGCCCGGCGAGAGCAGTGCTGCCATCCGCCAGCGCGTGGTGGCAGCGCGCGAGATACAGAGCCGGAGGTTTGCCGGCGAGCGCTCCATCCATTGCAACGCGCAGATGACCCCGCGCATGCTTCAGCAGTGGGCGCGCCCGCAGGACGATGCCATGGCCATACTGGAGCAGTCGATGCTGCGCTTCGACATGTCGGCCCGCGCCTACGACCGCATCCTCAAAGTAGCGCGCACAGTGGCCGACCTCGATACCGAAGGCAACCCCACCGCCGACCCCGACTATCCCATCCAGTCGCATCACATGCACGAAGCCGTCTCCTACCGCACCCTCGACCGCTCCAGCTGGGGCACCGCCTACTAAAATTGTTAATGCAATGATTTTCAATTCGTTCCAGCTTATCTGGATGTTTCCTTTAATATTTGTAATTATTACTGTCCGCTAAACAGTAAAATATCGGAGCCAAGTTCTTGAAAGATAGAATTTGGCTCTGTATGTATTTTAGGACAAGCCCCCTTAGCTGATTGGGGAGTCATCAGGAGGCGATTCGTCTACCACAGCAAGCAGTCTTTTAAGGTCGGCATCGGGAGTATTCAGGAAGTCAATGAGATTGATGTAGTACATCAGGATTATTCTGATCATCGTAGCCAATCCGGAGAAACTCCAATGCCGAGTAAGCGAACTTTGGAGCACTGAAAGCAACAGGTTGGTAATGAGTGTGACCCAGATCTGGATTTTGATGGCGTTGGCACTTTCTCCATAGAAGTATCTCAAAGGGAAGTTCTGTTTGATTTGTTTGAACAGGGACTCGATCTGCCAGCGACGGCGGTATATGGCCTCTATCGTTTCCAAAGACATATCAAAGTCATTAGTCAGCAACTGTATGAGCTTTGGCTGCTTGCCTTTCTTTATGTCTACATAGGTGACAATACGGGTAATATGGTTGATATTTGGCATAGTTGATATAGGCACGGTCAAGGGCTACTATTTCGTGATTGCTGTAATGGCTTGGAGCCAGCATAAACGAGTCATTTGTTGCAGCCGAAGTAAACTGCACATCGCAATGGACTCCTTCGTTGGCATGGATTACAGAGTGAACCTTGATGCCGCCCTTTTTCTTTCCAGTCTTCGGATGGCGTCCTACACCCTTGAATATAGCGTTTGAAAAAAGCGTTATGGTGGTGGAATCAATGATTCTGAGACGTTTTATCCACTCTTCAGTACCATTGCGTCGGCTGTCCGAAGAAATGACTACTTTTGCTCATGGTTATTCATGGTTTGTTTGGCGACACCAAAATAACCACAAAGAGCTGACTCCTGCAAATGGTAATCGACTTTAGTCGCTTGCTTTGCAAGAATCAGCCCAATTTTTGACACAGCCCTCAATTTTTAGCGGACATTAATAAATGCGAATTGGCTATATGAGCCGGTGAAGCGAGTGTCGAAGCTGAGCTACGGCATCTATCTGATTCATATCTTCATCCTCGGATTCGTGCAGCAATGGCTTGCGCCGCATTACGCCACATTGCCTGCCATCCTCATCGTGGGGAGTGTCACATTCGTCGGCTGCCTCGTTGCCACGCGGCTCCTTTCGCTTATTCCGGGGTCGAAGTGGATTATCGGATAAGAACCGGCCCTGAAAATTTGTGATAAAATTTTTTGGAGAAAAGTTTGGTGGAATGAAAAAACTGTTGTAACTTTGCATCCGCAAACGAGAGGCAAACCCGCCCCGCCTGAAGCGAAGGCTCTGCTAAGGTAGAGCAGCGCGGAAGGAAGCAGGGCAGCGTTGCAGGAGAGTAGCGATGAGTGGCCGATTGTTTTTGCGAACTTTCACTGGTGCGGTAGTTCAGCTGGTTAGAATACCTGCCTGTCACGCAGGGGGTCGCGAGTTCGAGTCTCGTCCGCACCGCAGGAGAGAGAGGAGAATGAGTAGCATGAAGGCCTTCGGGTCATCTGTTACTCATTCTTTTTTATGTTAACCCTAATTTTTCGTAAATTTGAGCCATATTCCGATTAAAGATATGTTCAGAATCAGAACCCTATTGCTTACGGCCGTCTTATTGGCATCTCTCACAGCCGCCGCGCAGATGTTCAACCCCGTGCGCTGGTCGCAGAAAATCGTGATGACCGGCGACAAGACCGGTGAAGTGGTCTTTACGGCCACCATCGAATCAGGCTGGCATATGTATTCCAACGACGTCGACCCGGAAATCGGTCCGACGCCGCTGTCGGTGTCTTATCCCATGCTGAAAGGCGTGCGCCTCAACGGCGGGCTCAGGCCCTCGAAGGCGCCCCACGCCGAGATGGATGATATGTTTGAGGCCGAACTGAAATGGTGGACCGGCGATGTCACACTCCGCCAGGCCTTTACCGCCACCGACCCCGAATTTACCATCGCGGGCAACATCACCTATTCGGCCTGCAACAACCAGAACTGCATCCCTCCGACAAAGTCTTCCTTCTCGCTCTCGGGGAAGGCTAAAATCACGGCCAGTACGGCCGATACGGCTGAAAAGCCCGCCCCGGGCGCCGCAGCCGCAACTCCGGACGCCGCCACGGCTCCGGCCCCCGAGGCTGATGCCGCTACGGCTCCGGCCGCTGCCGATACCATAGCCGAATCTCCGGCTCCGAGCCCCGAAACCTACGCTTCGCTCGCCGACAATCCGCTGTGGACGCCCGTCAAGGCCGCCGGCGGGGGAGAATCGACGGAAGGGTCAGCCTCGCTGTGGTATATCTTCATCACCTGTTTCCTCGGCGGGTTCGTGGCGCTGGTGACCCCCTGCGTATGGCCCATCATCCCCATGACCGTCAGCTTCTTCATGAAGAAGGGGAAATCGGGCAAGAAAGGGCTGGCCGACGCGTTTACCTACGGCCTGTCGATCATCGTGATCTATGTGGCCATGGGGCTGCTGATTACCATCGCCTTCGGCGCGTCGGCGCTTAACGCCATGGCCACCAATGCCGTGTGCAACATCATATTCTTCCTGCTGCTGGTGGTGTTCGCCATCTCCTTCTTCGGCGCATTCGAAATCAAGCTCCCGTCGTCGTGGAGCAACCGCATCGACACGGCCGCCGAAAAGACCACCGGCCTGCTGAGTATCTTCTTCATGGCCTTTACCCTGGTGCTGGTATCGTTCTCCTGCACCGGCCCGATTATCGGCACGCTGCTGGTGGAGGCTGTCAGCTCAGGCGACAAGCTCGGCCCGGCGGTGGGTATGTTCGGCTTCTCCTTGGCGCTGGCCATCCCGTTCTGTTTCTTCGCGCTGTTCCCCGGCATGCTTCAGAAAGCGCCCAAGTCGGGCAGCTGGATGAACACGGTGAAGGTAGTGCTCGGATTCATCGAACTGGCTCTCTCGCTCAAATTCCTCTCAGTGGCCGATCTGGCCTACGGCTGGCATATCCTCGACCGCGAGGTGTTTATCGTGCTATGGATCGCCATCTTTGCACTGATGGGGCTGTATCTGCTCGGCCAATACAATTTCGCCCACTACGGCAAAGCCGACTCGTCGGTGGGAGTGTTCCGCTTCTTCCTGGCGCTGATATCGCTGTCGTTCGCCGCCTACCTCGTGCCCGGGCTGTGGGGAGCGCCCCTGAAGAGCGTTTCGGCCTTCGTGCCGCCGCTGTCGACTCAGGATTTCAACCTCTACGGACGCGAATTCAAGGAATATGACGACTATGAGCAGGGGATGAAAGCAGCCGCCGAGGAGGGGAAACCCGTGCTGATCGACTTCTCCGGCTACGGCTGCGTCAACTGCCGGAAGATGGAGGGAGCCGTGCTCGACAACGACAACGTGCACTCCCTGATTGAGGACAACTTCGTGGTAATCAAGCTGATGGTCGACGAGAAGAAAGCTCTGCCCGAACCCATCACGGTGGAGGAATACGGCAAGACCACCATTCTGGAGACCTACGGCGACAAGTGGAGCTACCTCCAGCGCCATAAATTCAACGCCAACGCCCAGCCGTACTATGTGGTGCTCAACGCGCAGGGCGAAATGCTGTCTGGCCCCTTCTCCTATGAGGAAAATATCCCCGCCTTCATGGAATTCCTCGAAAAAGGGATGGGCGAATAAGCGGGGAGCGGATGCGGATTGGGCTGCGTAATTTGTTGGGTGATAGCGGATTGCGTGGTATGTACCCGGTGGTCAGGGTTGCCAGATGGATTCGGGGCAGGAGGCGGAGTGGTTGAGCGCACGGCCGAGGGTGAAGAGATAGTCGCTCAGACGGTTGAGAAACTGGATGGCTTCATCGTCGACAGTCTCCAGCGCCACGACGCGGCGCTCGGCGCGTCGGCACACGGTGCGGCAGATGTTGGCCTGTGCGGCGGCAGCTGTACCGCCCGGCAGGATAAAGGCGCGAAGCTCGGGCAGGCGGGCTGTCATCCGGTCGATTTCCTGCTCCAGACGGCCTACGGTGGCGCGGCCCAAGCCTTGCGGAGCGGCGTTGGGGTTCGACTCCGGGTCAGTGGCCAGATAGGCGCCGAGGTTGAACAGCCGGTTCTGGACCATGGTGAGCGTCAGCCGGGCATCTTCGTCCAGGTCGGGAAATGTCAGGAGGTAACCCAGGTGGGAATTCAGTTCGTCGGTAGTGCCGTAGGCTTCGAGCCGGGCCGAGGCCTTGCTGATGCGTATGCCGCCTACGAGCGAGGTAGTGCCGGCGTCGCCGGTGCGTGTGTAGATTTTCATGGCTGAATGGGATTAGAGGGCTTTTTCAAGCTGTTCGACTGAGGGGTAATATTCTACGCGGTCGGCGACTTCGGCGGCCATAAGGCCGCGGGCCACCAACCCGCTGAAAAGCTGACGCAGGGGCTGAAAGAGGCCGTCGCGGTCGAGCAGGAGTATGCGCTTGGGTTCGTCGAAAAACGACATCGAGGCCAGCGCCGACATCACTTCGTCGAGAGTGCCGTAGCCGCCGTCGAGGGCCACAAACACATCGGCATGCTCTTCCATGGTAGCCTTGCGCTCATGGAGATTGCTGACCAGGATGTTGACGGAATTGTCGGGATGCTGGCGCTGGAGGCGCGTCTGGGGCACCACGCCGATCACCTGGCCTCCGGCCTCGGCAGTAGCCGCAGCCACGGCGTCCATCAGGCCCATGGCGAGGCCGCCGTAGACCAGAGTGTGGCCGTTTTGGCCTATCCAGCGGCCTAAATGGCGCGCGTCGTCGAAACATTCTTTTGCTATATTGGTGCGTGCAGAGCAGTAAACGGCAATGTTCATATCAATCTATGTTAGTCAGAAGATTGACAAAATTAATGAAAAAAGCGTAACTTTGCGTCGATGAAACGAAAAGATTTTGAAATCATGGCTCCGGTGGGGAGCTACGAGAGTCTGCACGCAGCCATCAACGCCGGCGCCGATGCCATCTATTTCGGCGTGGAGGGGCTGAACATGCGGGCGCGGTCGAGCGTTAACTTTACGTTGGCCGACCTGCATGAAATAGCCCGTATCTGCAACGAGGCCGGGGTGAAATCGTATCTGACGGTCAACACCATCATCTACGATTCGGATATGGCCACGATGCATTCGATCATCGATGCCGTGGCCGATTCGGCCATCTCGGCCATAATAGCGAGCGACATAGCAGCCATCATGTATGCGCGCAGCAAGGGAGTGGAAGTGCACATCTCCACCCAGCTGAGCATCTCCAACTCGGAGGCCGCACGCTTCTATGCGCAGTGGGCCGATGTGGTGGTGCTGGCGCGCGAGCTGAACCTCGGCCAAGTGCGTGAGATCTACGACACCATCCGCCGCGACGACATCCGCGGTCCGCACGGCGAGCTGCTCCGCATCGAGATGTTCTGCCACGGGGCGCTGTGTATGGCCGTGTCGGGCAAATGCTATCTGAGCCTGCATCAGATGAACTCGTCGGCCAACCGCGGAGCGTGCACCCAGATATGCCGCCGGGGCTACGAGGTGACCGATCTGGAGACCGGCGAGAGCCTGAACATTGACAATAAATATATTATGTCGCCCAAGGATCTGAAGACCATCCATTTCCTCAACAAGATGGTTGATGCCGGGGTGAGGGTGTTCAAAATCGAAGGGCGCGCCCGCGGGCCGGAGTATGTCACCGTGGCCGTGCGCGCATATTCCGAAGCCCTTCAGGCCATCTGCGACGGCACATACTCTCAGGAGCGTATCGCGCAGTGGGACACTGAGCTGACGAAGATCTTCAACCGCGGATTCTGGAACGGATACTATCTGGGTCAGCGTCTGGGCGAATGGTCGTCGAAATACGGCTCTTCGGCTACACGGGTGAAGGAGTACCGCGCCAAGGGAGTGCGCTATTTCCCCAATATCGGAGTGGCGGAGTTCCGGATGGAGAACGGCACACTGCGCGTAGGCGACGAAATCGTAATCACCGGGCCGACTACCGGCACCATCATACAGACAGTAAAGGAGATACGCGTCAATCTTAAGCCCGTCGACCAGACCGTGAAAGGCGAGAGCTTCTCCATAGCCGTGGATCAGAAAATCCGCCCCTCCGACAAGCTCTACTATTGGCGAAAGAAAGATTTACCCGCTGAAATCCAAGAGACTAACAACATAAAACCTGAACACAAAGATGAAAACGCTTAACGTAGACGTGAAAAACGTCCTTCAGACCGTTACAGGCGAGCAGATTCAGGCTCTGAATCCCGAAGCTGCTCTGGCAATCGAAAAACTCGAAAAAGGCACCGGCGAAGGCTCCGACTTCCTCGGCTGGGTCAACCTTCCCGAAGAGCTGACTGACGATCTGCTGACTGATATCGAGGCCACCGCCACCAGGCTGCGCGACCTCTGCGACATCGTGGTAGCCGTGGGCATAGGCGGCAGCTATCTGGGCGCCAAGGCCGTGATCGAGGCTCTCAGCGACTCGTTCGCTGCTCTCCGCACCGACGAAAAGCGCAAGACCCGCGTGGTGTTCGCCGGCCAGAATATCGGCGAAGACTATCTCAACGAGCTTCAGGACCTTCTGAAAGACAAGAAATTCGGTATCATCGTCATCTCCAAGTCGGGAACCACTACCGAACCCGCCATCGCCTTCCGTCTGCTCAAGGAGCAGCTCGAATCGCAGATAGGTAAGGCTGAGGCTTCAAAGCGCATCGTAGCCATCACCGACGCCCGTCGCGGCGCTCTGCGTCAGCTCGCCACCGAAGAGGGCTACAAGACCTTCGTCATCGCCGACAATGTAGGCGGCCGCTTCTCGGTGCTGACCCCGGTGGGCCTGCTTCCCATCGCCGTGGCTGGTTACGACATCCGCGCTCTTGTGGAAGGTGCCCGCGTTATGGAGCATGCTACCGAGGAAGCCAACGACCTCAACCCCTCGGTGGTCTATGCCGCTACGCGCAACGCTCTCTACCGCGCTAGCAAGAAGATTGAAATCCTGGTGAACTATAATCCCAAACTCCATTTCTTCGGCGAATGGTGGAAACAGCTCTACGGCGAATCGGAGGGTAAGGACGGCAAGGGTATCTTCCCGGCATCCGTCGATTTCTCGACCGACCTTCACTCGATGGGCCAGTGGATTCAGGATGGCGAACGCACCATCTTCGAGACCGTAATCTCGGTGGAAAACGCTGAAAAGACCACCGTGATCCCCACCGACGCCGCCAATCTCGACGGCCTGAACTATCTGGCAGGCAAGCGCGTGGACGAAGTGAACAAGATGGCCGAACTCGGTACCCGTATCGCTCACGTCGACGGCGGTGTGCCCAACATCCGCATCACCATCCCGGCGCTGAACGCCCGTTCGCTCGGCGAGCTCATCTACTTCTTCGAGAAAGCCTGCGGCATCTCGGGCTATATGCTCGGTGTGAACCCCTTCAACCAGCCCGGCGTGGAGGCATACAAGCGCAACATGTTTGCCCTGCTTGAGAAGCCCGGCTACGAGGCAGAATCGGCTGCCATCCGCGAGAAAATCGGCTAATCGATATCGATAGCCAGACCATAAAATCCACCAACCGCCGCATGATCCGGTTAATGCGGCGGTTGGTAGTTTTTTATACATCGATATAGGCCATTCCCATTCTGGATGATGCACTGCTTGAATATCGCGAGGTGCCGAAAGCCGGAGCTGCCCGTAGAGCCGAAGCGCAGTGGATACCGGTTAATGCTACCACCCTTGAACTTACCAAGGAGGAAAACGAAGGTAAAACATTCGAGGTTCGTGCCGGTCATGTACCTACATTCATGCCATCGTCCACTGAAGAAATGAATGCTAAGTTTGCTACGGTATACAGCGAGCCGTACACCTTCTCGTTCAATACTACCGTTACATCGGTTTATGAAATTGAAACGGATGGCGACGCTCCCGCCGAATACTTCAACCTTCAGGGTGTGCGCGTTGAGCCTGCGGCACCCGGCCTCTACATCCGCCGTCAGGGCGGCAAAGTTGCCAAGATCGCTATCCGCTAAGTCTGACCCAAGACAAAGCGATAATCATAAGAGGGTGAGCCAAAGCGTTTTGGCTCACCCTCTTGTAGCTATATCTGCGGTGGGATACTAACCTCGGTTATACTACGCCCTGAGCCATCATGGCGCGGGCTACCTTGAGGAAGGCGGCGGTGTTGGCTCCTTTGACGTAGTTGACGTAGCCGTCGGGCTGGGTGCCATGCTCCACGCATTGCTGGTGGATGTCGGCCATGATCCCCTTGAGGCGTTTGTCGACCTCCTCGGCTGTCCAATGGTCCATCTGGGCATTCTGAGCCATCTCCAGACCCGACACTGACACACCGCCGGCGTTGGCGGCTTTGCCCGGGGCATAAAGGATCCTGGCTTTGAGGAATTCGGCCACGGCGCCGGGGGTGGAGGGCATGTTGGCTCCTTCGCTTACGGCCGTAACTCCGGCAGCGAGCAGCGCCTTGGCATCGTCAGCGTCGATCTCATTCTGAGTGGCTGAGGGCATGGCGATATCGGCTTTGCCCAGATGCTTCCAGGGGCGCTCGCGGGGGAAATATTTCACTTTGTCAGGATGGGCTTCGGCAAACTCCGAGATGCGGCCGCGATAGACGGTCTTGAGGTCGAACACTTCATCGAACATCGCGGGAGTCAGCCCTTCGTCGATCACTACCGAGCCGTCGCTGTCGCTGAGCGAGATCACTTTTGCGCCGAGCGAGATGAGCTTCTTGGCCGTATAGAGCGCCACATTGCCGGCGCCGGAGATGGCCACGCGTTTGCCTGCCACGTCCTCGCCTCGCGTGGCGAGCATGTTGAGCAGGAAGTAGACATTTCCGTAGCCCGTGGCTTCGGGGCGGATGAGCGAGCCTCCGAAGTCGAGGCCCTTGCCGGTGAAAGTGCCCGAAAATTCGCGTGTCATCTTCTTATACCAGCCATACATATATCCTACCTCGCGTCCGCCAACGCCGATGTCGCCGGCGGGAACGTCGGTCAGCGGACCGATATGCCGGTAGAGCTCGTTGACGAAGGCCTGGCAGAAGCGCATCACCTCCATATCGCTTTTGCCGCGCGGCGAGAAGTCGCTGCCGCCTTTGGCGCCGCCCATGGCCAGGGTGGTAAGCGAATTTTTGAAAGTCTGCTCGAAGGCGAGGAATTTCAGGATTGAAAGATTCACCGAAGAATGGAAGCGGATGCCGCCCTTGTACGGGCCGATGGCGTTGTTATGCTGCACACGATAACCCATATTGGTGCGCACCCGGCCTGCATCGTCGACCCACGAGACGCGGAACGTATATATGCGGTCGGGGATACACAGGCGTTCGAGCAGGTTGACGCGCTGGAAGTCGGGATACTGGTCGTAGACGTCGGCGATGGTAGAGGTCACTTCCTCTACGGCCTGAAGATACTCCGGCTCGTGGGGAAACCGGCTGCGGAGGTCTTCGATAAATTCTTTCGTATTCATTTTCTTAGAAATTGATTGCTCCGGATTGTAAACTCGGAGATTGAATGATTGATTTCGGTTGCAAAATTACGAATTGTCGGCTACATGAGCAAACAAATTGCTATTAAAATGCCGAGAATGATGTCAACGTGCTATTTGATAAGGCTGTCGGCCGACAGTATGCTGCGGAATCGGATAGTTTGGGCGGTGAGATTCTTATTGCAAACGGTTCCGGATAAGGCGCTCCACCGGTTCCCGTAACCGAACGGACGGAATCACACATGATGCTGATTTTACAGAGGTTTAGGATGCGGGAGAAATTTGAAAAAGTGTTAAAATCAGTTTTTGCGCAACGAAAATTTGTGCAATTCAAAAATTCGATTTAACTTTGCAGTCGCAAAATGAGCCCTAACGCTCGGCCCATTCGTCTATCGGCTAGGACGCAAGATTTTCATTCTTGAAAGAGGAGTTCGATTCTCCTATGGGCTACCAATCTAAAAACTGTCAAATAACGAAAAAATGGCAAATCATAAATCAGCTTTAAAGCGCATTCGCCAAACTCAGAGCCGCCGCCTGCGTAATCGCTATTACGCCAAAACAGCCCGTAATGCTGTGCGTCGTCTCCGCGCCATGACCGACAAGGCTCAGGCCCAGGAAACATATGTAAAGATTGAAGCTATGCTCGACCGCCTTGCTGCCAAGAAAACCATTTCGAAAAACAAGGCTTCGAACCTCAAGAGCAAGCTCGCTCTTCACATCAACAAGCTCGGCTGATAGCCAGGCTTACAAGCCCGGCCTCCGGTGGGTCGAGGCTTCTTCAAAAGCATCAAGTGAAATGATTGAATAATAGTTCTCGTAATTTTTTCTCCCACCGGCTTGTGAAAGTCAGTGGGTAGAATTGGCCCATTCGTCTATCGGCTAGGACGCAAGATTTTCATTCTTGAAAGAGGAGTTCGATTCTCCTATGGGCTACCCCACCAACCCAATCTCAGCAGGGCTGTACATCCCACCTCCAGCAGCCCTGCTCCCACACAAAAGCGACCTGACTCCATCGAGCCGGGTCGCTTTGCTGTATGGGGGCTTATAAGTTCTTATAAATCTTATAAATTCTTATAAATCTTATAATTAGGGGGGGGATCAGAGCAGACCTTGCTCCACGGCGACACAGACGCGCTCGATGATGGCGTCTTTGTCGTTGGTGTCAGGGTTATACCGGCCTTTGAGGTTCACTCCGAACAGGCGGCCGAAGCCTTGCCAGAAGGTGGCGCGGAAGCCGCCCAGAAAGGCGCGGAGGATGTCGTAGCCGCTTTGATTGGTCTCGCGCTGGATGAGCTTCACGAGCATGCGTGCCTGCGATTTCGTGAATTTACGCAGCACGGGTTTATACTGGCGGAAGATGGCCCCTTCCATCTCTTTGAGGTAGCGCTCGCGTTCGGCCTGGGTGGGGAAGGTCTCGATGTATTCGTAAGTCTCAAGCAGGGTCTCGGAGATGAGTTTGGCCATGGGGAGGGTCTTCTTCACGTCGCGCACCGTGCGCCAGTAGAACTGCTGCTGCTTTTTGTTTTTGAACCGCAGCTCGGGGTAGACGGTGATGTCGTTGAATACGAGTACGAGCACAGTGTCGCCCTCCTCGGTGACTTTATGATATTTGCCGCGGAATACGCTCTGCATCCCCGAGCCCGGATGCTCAAGGGTGCGCCGGCGCGTGATTTCGGTAGCGCCGTCGGCATCGGCCTCTTCGCTCCCCTCGATCACGTGGCGGCTGCGGATGAGCCGGTCAAGGTCGGCGGCTACTTTGTCGTCGGCCCTGAGCGCTGGGATGGCTGCGAGGAGCAAAAGGAGGGTAATGAGGATTCTGTTCATAGGCGGGAGAGAGCCGGGGGTGTGGAGCGGCTTATTTGGAGACCGGGGGATAGTCGAGGGTATAGTGGAGGCCGCGCGACTCCTTGCGCTCTTTGGCCTGGCGCATAATGAGGTAGCCAACGTTGATGATGTTGCGGAGCTCGCAGATCTCGCGCGACGCCTTGGAGCATTTGAACAGGCGCTCCGTCTCCTCATAGAGGATGTCGAGGCGGTTCCAGGCGCGGTCGAGGCGCAGGTTGGAGCGGACGATGCCCACGTATGTACCCATAATCTGGTTCACTTCGCGGATGCTCTGGGTGATGAGCACCATCTCCTCGGGGTGGCGTGTCCCCTCGTCGTTCCACTGCGGCACATCGGTGCGCAGCGAGATGTGGTTCACCTCCTCCGAGGCATGCCGTGCGGCAGCTTCGGCGTAGACCACAGCTTCAATCAGCGAGTTGGAGGCCAGACGGTTGCCGCCGTGGAGCCCGGTGCATGAACATTCGCCTACGGCGTAGAGATGCGAGATTGACGATTCGCCGTTGTAGTCCACCTTGATACCGCCGCAGAGATAGTGGGCGGCCGGAGCCACGGGGATATAGTCTTTGGTGATGTCGATGCCCAGCGACAGGCATTTGGCGTAGATGTTGGGGAAGTGATGGTGCGTCTCCTCGGGGTCTTTGTGCGTGACGTCGAGATAGACATGGTCGGCGCCGGTCTGCTTCATCTCGGAGTCGATGGCGCGGGCTACCACATCGCGCGGGGCAAGCTCCATGCGCTCGTCGTAGCGCGACATGAAGCGTTCGCCCTTCTGGTTGCGCAGGTATGCGCCGTAGCCGCGCATGGCCTCGGTGATGAGGAACGAGGGACGGTCGCCGGGATGGAACAGGGCTGTGGGGTGGAACTGGATGAACTCCATATCCTTCACAGTGCCCTTGGCGCGGTAGACCATGGCGATGCCGTCGCCGGTGGCTACCAGAGGGTTGGTGGTAGTCTGATATACGGCGCCGCAGCCGCCGGTGGCCATTAGGGTGATTTTCGACAGGAAGGTGTCGACGCGGCCTTCGGGAGTGAGCACATAGGCGCCGTAGCATGTGATGTCGGGTGTGCGGCGGGTCACCACTTTGCCCAGATGATGCTGAGTGATGATTTCTATGGCGAAATGATTCTCATAGACATCGATTTCGGGATGCCGGCGCACAGCCTTGATAAGGCTCTGCTGGATCTCATAGCCGGTATTGTCGGCGTGGTGGAGGATTCGGAATTCCGAATGTCCGCCCTCGCGGTGGAGGTCGAAGGTGCCGTCGTCTTTCTTGTCGAAGTCAACGCCCCACTCGATGAGCTGGCGGATCTGCTCGGGCGCGCCTTCCACCACTTTGCGCACGGCCACAGGGTCGGAGAGCCAGTCGCCGGCCACCATGGTGTCGTGGATATGCTTTTCGAAGTCGTCGACTTCGAGATTGGTAACTGAGGCCACTCCGCCCTGAGCCAGGGCGGTGTTGGCTTCGTCGAGGGTGGTCTTGCAGATGAGGGCTACTTTCCCCTTGGATGCCACCTTCAGGGCGAAACTCATGCCGGCGATGCCGGAACCTATTACGAGAAAATCATATTTTTTTGTCATATGCTGAAGCGACTGCGCGTTTTGCCGAGCCGCGACGCCGCAAATTTAATGAATTTTTCTGAAACATAAAATCATCCGTTGAAACCGCTGAATATTACGCGCTTGACAGCCGTGCAACCGGTCGCGATTTACGAGCCGTTCAGGCGCGCGATGGAGGACAGCTGAATTAAAGCTGATTTTGCGGGGCGAGGGAGCGGATGTCGTGGCCGGTGGGCGACTGGAAGACGCGCAGGTGGAAGCGGCCCATTTCCGAGAGGATATGGTCGGTGAGGTCGGCCTGGATGGCTTCGTAGCCGACCCAGTCGGTGGCCGTGGTGAAGAGGTAGATCTCCAGAGGAAGACCCTGGGGAGTGGGTTGCAGTTCGCGCACCATAACAAACATATTGTCGGCGGGGCGGGCGAACGCATAGCCGTCGATATAGCTCTTGAGATAGCGGCGGAAGAGCGTGATGTTGGCCGTGGGAGCATCTCCGGCTATGCCTTTGGCCCACGGCTCGTCCAGCAGCGGGGCGAGTTCGGCCCCGGTGAGCCGGCGGATGGAGTTGATGTCGATGTTGAACGAGCGCATGATGCGGCGGCCGCCGCTCTCGCTCATTCCGCGCCAGTTTTGAAACGACTCGCTGACAAGGGTATAGGGCGGGATTGTGACGGTGGTCATGTCGAAATTCTGCACCTTGACGGTGGTGAGCAGCACTTCGGTGACGATGCCGTTGATGCCGTGGCTCGGCATGGAAATCCAGTCGCCGGGGCGCAGCATATCGTTGAATGTGAGCTGCACTCCGGCCACCACGCCGAGAATAGAGTCGCGGAACACCAGCATCAGCACTGCCGCCGAGGCTCCGAGGCCCGAGATGATAATCATCGGGTTGCGGTGGGCCAGAGTGGCGATGATGAGGATGACGGCGCACCCCCAGAAGGCTATCTGAGCCATGAGAAACAGCCCTTTGAGCGACGACACGCGCAGGGTGGTGTGGTTTTCACAGACCACGAAGACCGACGACAGCAACCGGCTGATGACCGTGGCCGCGGCCACCACAATCAGCACGCGGCACATCACGTCGGCGATGTTTCCCATCAGTGGATAAGCGGCAAGGGCCGACGGGAGCGTGGCGCTGAGCAGAATGACTACCAGGAGCGCGCTGACAGAGTTGAGCAGGCGGTCGTTGAGCAGGTCGTCGTCCCACTTGACGGGCGTGCGGGCCACGAACAGGCGCACAGCAGGCTGTCCCAGCTTCGACAGGATGAGGTAGAGCAGCCACGCGGCTATCAGCACCAGCACTACCACCGACACTGTGGAGAGCAGCCTGACGTTGGCGCCCTCCATCCCGTTGCGGCTGTAAAAATCGGCCATCCACCGCAGCCATACATCTGTGTTATTGAGTTCCTGGGTCATAATGTTTCAAGCAGAAAAGTCATTTCGGAAATCCACGGATGGATTCCCGACACAAAGATACGCAAATTTCAGCATTCAGAAATTTCTGACGATTAGCATGCTTTAACTTTAACTTTTTATTTCGCCGGGGCGAAAAATCGTGGTTTTATCGTATCTTTGCAATCTGATGACCACTGATATGAGCAAAGATACTGATTTGAACCATAGCGAAGAGACGGCCGGCGGCGCAGCCGGAACGGCTTCGCGGAAGAATTCGCTTGGCGGCGCCTGGCGATGGGTGCGCCGCTATATCACTATGCCGCTGGTGGCGGCGGTGGCTTTCATCGTGTTCATGCTGTTTTTCAACGAGAATTCCTATTCGCGGTCGGCCGAGCTGCAGAATGAGATCGACCGCCTGCGCGCCGAAATCAAGGAGAACACCGACACGATGAACTATTACCGGAGCCTGAACCAGCGGCTTGACACCGACCCTCAAACGCTCGAGCGCATCGTGCGCGAGCAGTACCACATGCAGCGTCCCAACGAGGATGTGTATGTGTTCTGAATCAGCCGGGCGCGCCAGCTGAATGAGTGCGCCGGCCGCAACTATTAAAAGAAAAATGAATTATGGAAGAAAAACGTTACACAATCGACGAAATGATAGGGCCTAAGCCGCCCATGTGGGCCGTTGTGGTCGGCATCGTAGGGTTGCTGGCTATAGCCGTGGCCACTCTGATGCCTATCCTCAATGTGCTGATCGCCTACGGCGCTGCCGGACTGTGGTGGAAATGTCTCTACGCAGGCGGGGCGGTGCTGTTTCTGGTCGCCAAGCTGTTCAGCCCCTACAAGGGCTCGCATCCGCGCATCAAGCGCCTCAGCCGCATCGAGACCTGGAGCGCGCTGTTCTTCTGCGCGGCGGCCTTTTTCCTGTTTTACAACGGCAACGTGTGCCGCGACAGCTGGGCCTTCACCATTGCAGGCGGCTTTCTGCTGGCCTTCACTACTATAGCCATACCGCGGGTGGTAAATAAGGAACTTAAAAAGAATGCAGGCAAATGAAAGCGGCAATCATAGGTTACGGCAAGATGGGCCACGCCGTGGAGCGATTTCTTCAGGAGCGCGGCCATGAGATAGTGGCGCGTATCGACGCGGACAATCAGGAAGAACTAAATGGGGAGGCCTTTGCCTCGGCCGATGTGGCCATCGAATTTTCGCAGCCTTCGCAGGCTGTGGCCAACTATCGCGCGGCTTTCGAGGCCGGAGTGCCCGTAGTGTCGGGTACCACCGGGTGGACTGTCGCCATGCCCGAGGTCAAGGCCATGCTGGAGTCGACGGGGGCCACGCTGCTGTGGACTTCGAATTTTTCCATCGGGGTGAACCTGTTCATGAATCTCAACCGGCATCTGGCTGCGCTGATGGAGCGTTTCCCGCAATATCAGGCGGCGATGGAGGAGATCCATCATATCCACAAGCTCGACCACCCTTCGGGCACGGCTATCTCGCTGGCCGAGGGGATTATAGCTTCGGACAAGGCCTACACGGGCTGGACCGAGACCGCTTCGCTCGACGAGCCGGCTCCCGCCGGTGAGGTGGGCATAGCCCATAAGCGCGAAGGGGAGGTGCCGGGCACACATATCATCCGCTGGAAGTCGCCCGTCGACCAGATTACGCTGGAGCACAAGGCATTTTCGCGCGATGGCTTCGCTCTGGGCGCCGTGATGGCTGCCGAATGGGTCGTGGCCTCCGGACGGAAGGGGCTGCTCACCATGCACGACTTTTTGCAGCTGTAGGGCGGCGGTGAGGCTCTGCGGCGTGCCATTGCCCGGGCCTGCTTTAGCCGTGCATCGGCCCCCGCGTCGGCTCTGCTGTCGGCTCTGCGCGTGGCCGTAACATTTTTTAGGATTCTGAAAGGGGGAATTTGTGGCGAAGTTGCTAACTTTGTCGGTTAATCGGGTGTTATGTCATCAGGAGGGCTTATGCCCGCCGTGAAATGCAACCGATAACCACCGCGGCGGCCGCAAGACCGCCCGAAATGACAACAAGAAACTAATACACAAATGGCAAACAACGAAACGGGCGGTCTCGACCGCATCAGCTATGCCCTTGGCCTGAGCATGGGCAATAATTTCCGTGCTTCCGGCATCTCGGAAATCAATGTGCAGGATTTCGCCGACGGCGTGGCAGCAGTGTTCTACGGCTCGCAGCCTAAAATGACCTACGATGAAGCCAAGGCTGAAATCCAGGCTTATTTTGCCGAACTTGAAAAGAAACAGCGCGCCGCCGCCGACGAGCTCGGCCGCCAGAATCTGGAAATCGGCAAGAAATATCTCGAAGAAAACAGCAAGCGCGTGGAGGTGAAGACCACCGCCAGCGGCCTGCAGTATGAGGTGCTGAAAGAGGGCGACGGCCCCATGCCCAAGGCTGAAGATCAGGTCGAGGTGCACTACACCGGCAAGCTCATCGACGGCACGGTGTTCGATTCGTCGGTAGACCGCGGCGTGCCCGCTACCTTCGGTGTCACTCAGGTGATCCCCGGATGGGTAGAGGCCCTTCAGATGATGAAGGCAGGCTCCAAATGGCGTCTGTTCATCCCGTCGAACCTCGCCTACGGCCCCAACGGCGCCCCCGGCTCGCCCATCGGCCCGAACGCTACGCTGATTTTCGACGTGGAGCTGCTCAAGGTGCTCTGATTGCCTTCCGAAGCCCGAATATATCATTGTAAATGAAAAGATTAATTCTCATTCCGGCAATCCTGATGCTCATTTCGGGCGGTTCGGTCCGGGCTGCTCAGAAGCAGCCGGTAGAACTGACGCCTGCTCAGGCCGACTCGTGCGCCGCCGCTTTCGCCACCACCATGGCCATGTATCTCAAGCCGGAGCTTGAGCGCCGGTTCCAGTCGAACGGCGACTCCATCTCGGAGTTTGTGCGCGGCGTGGGTCATGCTCTCGACATCAAGAATGTCGACGCGCCGTATTATCAGGGTGTGCGCAACGGCTTCGCCATCATCGACCGCCTGGGTCAGATGCAGGCCATGGGTTTCCCCATCTCCGACAAGGCGTTTCTCAGCCAGCTTGACGCCGCCCTCAAGGGGCAGGCCATGGGGATGGACGCCGATAAGGCCGACGCCTACCTGCGCCATGCCATGGAGCTGATGATGCCGGTAGAGGAGCCCAAAGTGCTCTCGCCGGAGTCGCAGCAGGCGTATCTGGACGAGAACCGCGGCCGTCAGGGGGTCATAGAGACGCCCACGGGCCTGCTGTTCGAGGTCATCACTGAAGGCGAGGGCGCCACGCCCAAGCCGGAGGACACTGTGTCGGTGACATACGCAGGGCGCCTGAGCGACGGCGAGGTGTTCGATTCGTCGGAGAAGCCGGTGCGCTTCCCCGTGAACCGTCTGGTGCCCGGATTTACCGAAGGCCTCCAGATGATGAAGCCCGGCGGCACTTACCGCATCATCATCCCGCCCGTGCTCGGCTATGGCGACAGCGGAGCCGGCGGAGTGATCCCGCCCGGAGCCGTGCTCGACTTTACAGTGACGCTTCACGACATCATCCCCGCTGACAAGCCGGCAGAGCCGGCCAAGGCAGCAGAGCCTGCCAAGGCCGCCGAATGATGAGCGGAGCAGCGATTGAAAATCAAAAACCATTCAAACATAAATTTTTTTACTTTCAAACAGACATGAAAAAAGTAATTTTCTCTCTGGCAGCAGCCGCGCTGATGATCGGCGGTCTGGCTTCGTGCAACGGCAATTCGACCGCATCGAAAGCTGACAAAGAGTTCGGCGACAGCCTCGCCGTAGCATTCGGCCAGTTCGCAGGCGCCAATGCCCTTCAGAGCTACACCCGCATGAAAGAAATGCAGCCCGAAATGGCTGAGAAATTCGACAAAGACGCCTTCCTCAAAGGTGTGGAGACTGTTCTCAACGCTGACACCACCAAGGTATCTTACTATCAGGGCCTCCAGATGGGTCTGCAGATGGTCGGTGCCGTCAACGGTATCAACAACGAGGCTCTCATCCCCATGAGCAAGGACAAACTCCTCAAGGCCTTCAAGGAGATCTACAAGTCAGACTCCATCGGAGATGTTTCGGCATACTATGCTACCTATCAGGAATTCATGACCAAGGTGCAGACCCGTATGCAGGAGCGTCAGGACTCTATCATCGCCGCATCCGACGAGGCTAAGAAGAATCTCGCCGACGGTCAGGCCTATGCAGCCAAAATGCTGGCTGAAGGCTATAGCAAGAGCGAAGACGGCCTCGTATACAAAATCGAAAACCCCGGTACCGAACCCAAAGTGGCTCCCAACGACCGCGTGCTGATGGTTTACACCGGTAAGACTGTCGACGGCGAAGTGTTCGACACCAACGCCGAGCGTCAAGTCCCCATGTTCGCCAATCAGTTTGTGGAAGGCTTCACCGAAGCTCTTACTCTGGTAGGCAAGGGCGGCAAGATCACCGCAGTAATCCCCGCAGAACTCGGCTACAAGCTTCAGAGCCGCGGCGATAAGATCGGCCCCAACCAGACCCTCGTATTCGATATCGAGGTGCTCGACATCAATCCCAAGAGCAACAACCAGTAATTGGTTGCCGCATAGGATTCAGAGCTGACCCCCTGACATAATACCAGCCTCCCCGCAACCCTTGGGTTGCGGGGAGGTTGCGTATTTATTGCAAAGCAGTTGCAGACGAGGCGGTTTGTGACAGCGCAGGAGGCAGCTTTTAAATTTCATCCACAAAGCGCTGACAATATCGTTACGCATTTGGAAACTTCAACCCCCTTGGCTACCTTTGCGACAGATCGGCCGCTAATACATAGTAATATCCGATACCAGAACCATTCATAGCCACACACGTTAAGGCCGAAATAGCTCTTGTAACCCGATACATAAGTAAACTCTATCAAAATACGGTAATGACCAACACCAACGAATCAAAAAATTCAGCTGCAGTGCGCCGCATCCTCGTGGTCGATACCGACGAAAACATCACGGACATCATCCGCTCACAGTTCGCCGGCGGAGATTATATCGTGGATGAATGCCGTTCCACCCGGCAGCTATTCTCCATCGAACTTTCCGGCTACAGCCTCATCATCATCGACCTGGACATCGACAATAATTCAGGCCTCGGCATTGTGGAGCAGATCCGTCAGCGCCCCGAGACCTCCCGCGTGGGCGTCATCGCCACCTCAGTCAATATGTCCCCGGCCACCATCATCAACGCCCTCAGCGCCGGAGCCGACGACTACCTGCTCAAACCCTTCTCCATGCGCGAGCTTCAGGCCCGCGCCCGCTCCATCATCCGCGGGCTGTAGGCCGGTGCCAGATCGCGCCGCTGACCCGACTACGCCGCTGATCTGCTTGCGCCGCTGATTGCGGGAGAGCCGACTCCATCCTGCCGGCGTAGGGCAGACGTGCGACAGATACAGGGACGGCCATCGAGGGGTTTAGACAGTCGATTATCGAGGGAATAAGGAAATTTTTTGCGAAAAAATTTCGCTGAAGCGGAAAAAAGTTGTACCTTTGCCGTGCAAAAGCCGGAGCGAAGCGTCGCTCCAGAGGCAAAAAGCGAAACACAGACCAAATTGGAAAGATGCCGGAGTGGTCGATCGGGACGGTCTCGAAAACCGTTGTACCCTTACGGGTACCCAGGGTTCGAATCCCTGTCTTTCCGCAAAGCTAAATTTGAAACCAGCTGAATTTCAGCTGGTTTCGCTGTTTTTAAGCAGCCTCAAAACTTAGCAGTCCCCAAAAGTAGTCCCCCTGTATTACATTAATATTTAACAATCTTTAATGCTCGACGATTATTGGCAAAGGAGAAACGGGACCGATTGCGACTCCCTTAAACCAATACTACGGAAACACGCAATCTTTTATGCATAAACAAAAAAGGGAGCATAACCCGATTAAAGGCTATGCTTCCCGGCAGATTTAATCCCAGAACTCGATTCGGATTGTACGGCTCTCTTCATTGTACTTAACATCCCGTTCCAGCGCCCAATTTTCATTATGTAATTCCACACCTCTTGCTGCGACCATAAGATAACGGTATATAACAATATCGCTGACATATTCAGGTATGACGACGTCAAGTACCCAAAGGCTGTGAGGAATATCAGCGACACGATTGAACTGCTCACGGATTTTCATTTCTTTTTGTAGGTCACTACTGTCCACTAAAAAATCATAAGAGCTCTTTGAAATTGTTGAAATTCAATTTGTTATAAGCGATTTGGGAGCG
>ERZ808037.70-NODE-70-length-110169-cov-7.609899_pt1 | contig 110169 bp, 73 predicted proteins | sample MGYA00380190_ERZ808037 | MGnify/ENA primary metagenome ERZ808037 (study PRJEB31490, sample SAMN06133399) | mouse gut metagenome | isolation source: J9 | host: mice | place: China: Chengdu | collected 2015-05 ...
AACAAGCGGCTGTACCTGTCAAAAAGTTTTTTGGAAAAGCGGCAGGAATCTTATGAAAACATCCTGAGTGAAACAGGAATCAAATACCGGATGAACCGATCCATTCAAGTAGAAGGTGCATTTGGTGTTCTGAAAAATGACTATGGATTCCAAAGATTTCTGCTTCGTGGGAAAACAAAGGTAAAACTGGAAATTCTATTGCTCTGCATAGGGTATAACATCAATAAGCTACATGAAAAAATACAAAAAGAACGGACAGGAAGCCATCTGTTTGCAGTAAAAGAAACAGCTTAAATCCACTAAAACAGGAACCGTTATTAAAGTACGCCAAAATCCAGCAAATTTTCTTGAAACAAGAAAACGCTGGACTTTTTGTTAGTAGAAATAGAGCAGGGGTACCGCCCAATCATCTGATTTAATGATTTTGCGACACCCCCTTTACTGTATTACGACAACCGGATGCACCGGAACGGTTCCCTGTAAGGATATGTCGGGAACGGGATACCGATTCCCGGATTTCCCCCAACGCTAGGCCAGCATCTTCCCCGCCAGCACAATACTCGCAGCAATCCCAGCGAGTGTTGCAAGCAGCGCCCCCTTTAACGTATATCGCGTTTTAGTAACCCTGGCCGCCAGAAAATAAACGCTCATGGTATAGAATATGGTTTCCGTACAGCTCATCATGATGGAAGTGGTCAGCCCGATCAGGGAATCCGGACCGTGATTTTTAAAGATGTCCAGCACAAGCCCCGTGGCTGCCGAGGAGGAAAACATTTTCACAAGCATCAGCGGCACAAGCTCGGAGGAAAAACCGAGTCTGTCCGCCACACCGCCGAAAAGCCCGCCGATAAATTCCAGAAATCCGGACGCCCGCAAAACGCCAACCGCAACCATAAGCCCGATCAGCGTCGGCATAATCTGTATCACCGTATGAAAACCGTCCTTTGCGCCCCGTATAAAATCCTCGTACACATTGCAGCGGTTGGAAATGCCGTAAGCCACAATATAGAAAAGGATAACCGGAATGATAATATTGGAAATGTTAGATAAGACTGTCGCCATAAGTAACCCGTATACACGTTTTATAAAATTTATGCGCCAAACACAGCTTTTATCCCTATACAAATATTGATAAATCATGGAAATACTGCTACCATATATCATGTCAAAGGAAAACACGGCGACCGGGTATTTCCCTGACATGATGACATGAAACACAGCGATGCTTACACTGAAACGGAGATTTCTATGGGACAATCGAATACAACGGTTCTCGCCGCACTGATCGGACTGATTGCTTTTATGGCTGTCCTTGCCATACTCATTGACTTTTTCCTCCGCCGCAGGCGGGACCGCCGTATCAGCCGGATGGACGAGCTGGAAGGACATGATTTTGAATTTTTCTGCGCCGACCTTTTGCGGGCGCAGGGGTTTATCGAAGTGGAAGTAACCCGCGGCAGCGGCGACTTCGGCGTGGATATTCTGGCGGAAAAGGACGGCATTACCTACGCCGTCCAGTGCAAACGTTACAGCGGCCCCGTCGGCGTGGAGGCAGTGCTTCGCACTTACGGCGGACTGGCCTACTATGAACGGATGGTGGGCGCCGTGATGACAAACCAGTATTTCACCTCCCCCGCTGTGGAGGCCGCGAAAAAGCTGCACATCCTGCTCTGGGACAGAGGATATATGGACGCTATGATTGAAGAAAATGCCCCTGCGGCCGTTGGCAAAAAATAAAATATGAAAGGCGGAACAACCCATGAACCATACGAAAAAATACGCGTTAAACGAAATCCCCCATTATAAAGTACACGGCCGCACGGTCCCGGGCGTCTGTCCGCTGCCGCTCTTTTTTAACGGAAGCGCGGTGGAATTGAACGTGTCCGGCTCCGAACTTTGGGCCGATCTGGAAGTCAGTTGGCAGAACCTTGAAATGTGGGTTACCGTAGAAATCAACGGGGCGCTTACAAGCCGTCAGATGCTTATGCCCGGAACCCAGTCCCTGTGTCTGTTTCGCGGCATGAACGGGGAAACGGTTAAAAACGTGCGCATAACAAGAGAAACACAGGCCATGACAGAGGACGAGGACTGCTGCCTCATTGTCCACGGCTTTCAGGCGGACGGCAGTTTTTATCCCGTTCCCAAAGGAAAATACACTTTGGAATTTGTGGGCGACAGCATTACCTCCGGAGAGGGCACCTACGGCGCCATCGGGGATCTTGACTGGATTCCCATGTACATGAGTTACAGTCGTGACTACGCGAAAATGACCGCCGAAGCCCTCGGTGCGGACGCCTATATCATTTCCAAAGGCGGCTGGGGCGTGTTATCCGGCTGGGACAACAATCCGGACTGCCGGATTCCCTCCCGCTACGAACAGCTCTGCGGCCTCTGCTGCGGTCCTAAAAACGAAAGTCTCGGCGCTTTTACACCCTACGATTTTTCCGCAAGAAAAACAGACGCGGTGATTGTAAACCTCGGCACGAACGACGCTTCCGCGTTCCAGCAGCCGGACTGGCACGATCCCGTCACGGGGCGGACATTCAAGCAGCACCTGAATCCGGACGGTACTTTTGTCGAAGCGGATTTAAACCGGTTCGAGGACGCCGTCGTTTCCTTCTTATATATGCTGCGCAGGCACAACCCGCAGGCACACATCGTCTGGTGCTACGGGATGCTCTGTTACGACCTCTCCTTTGCGATCAACGAAGCTATGATCCGCTATATGAAAGAAAGCAGCGATCATAATGTCATCTATTTACAGCTTCCAAGTCTCACAGAAGAAACCGTCGGCTCCAACAACCATCCGGGAGTGCTGTCCCACAAGAGGGCGGCGCGGGTGCTGACTGAGTACTTGCAGGACTATTTCTCTAAAGAAAACTGACGTCAATGAAAACTGAATACGATGCAGACGCGGCGTTTCTCTATCCCTGCATGGGAGAACGGGAACGCCGTTCTTTTTTTGCTTTGGAAATTTTACATCAATTTTACAATGCGCGGATATTGTATTTGATTTTTGTCATGTATGATTTAGCTGTCACTTCAAGCAGCCATAAAAGCAAAGGAGAATCAGAAAATGAAAACATCAAAAAAATACCTGGTATTTGCCCTTGTGAGTGTTCTGTCGCTGTCTGCATTAACAGGGTGCGGCAGCAGGAAGGAAGGTGATTTCGCCCGGTTTGACACGGCGAGAGAGATTAATGTACTCACCCGTGAAGAGGGATCGGGAACCCGCGGCGCGTTCGTAGAGCTGTTCGGAATCGAACAGAAGAATGAGGCGGGAGAAAAAACTGACTATACGGCAGACACCGCTGCTGTTACAAATGCTACGTCTGTTATGATGACCACTGTTGCCGGAGATTTATATTCTATTGGATATATTTCTCTTGGCTCCATGAACGATACCGTAAAGGCAGTTTCGATTGAAGGCTGCGATGCAACGATTGAAAATATTAAAGACGGTACTTATAAGATTGCACGGCCCTTTAATATTGCGGTAAAAGACAGTTTAAGCGATACGGCGCAGGATTTTACCGACTTCATTATGAGTGCGGACGGCCAGGCGGTGATTGAAGCGAATGGATATATTTCCGTATCGGATGCAGAAAGCTACAGCGGGAAAACGGATTCGGGAAAAATTGTGATAGCCGGTTCCAGCTCCGTCACTCCGGTTATGGAAAAGCTCAAAGAGGCCTATCTTGAAAAAAATCCGGGCGTTACGATTGAGATACAGCAAAGTGATTCCTCCACCGGTATGTCTGACACAATAGACGGAACCTGCGATATAGGTATGGCTTCCCGCGAATTGAAAGATTCGGAAATTGAAAAGGGGCTGACTTCCACTGTGATTGCAATGGACGGTATCACTGTAATTGTAAACAATGACTGTCCCGTAAACAGTCTGACAGGCGAACAGGTGAGAGAGATTTTTATGGGCAATGCCGTTACCTGGGATGAAGTGTTACAGTAAGGTTTTGCGGGGCTTTGGTGTGAAAGCGGGAGTCTCTTTATACAAGGAGCATGATTATGATGCATATAAAAGAAAAAGGAATGAAGCTGCTTTTTTTCCTGACAGCCCTTGTTTCCATAGCAGCGGTAATTCTAATCTGTATATTTCTGTTTGCGAGCGGTATTCCGGCAATAAGAAAAATCGGTATTTTCAAATTTCTGCTTGGTACAAAATGGAAGCCTGCAAATAATCTCTATGGGATTTTCCCTATGATTGCCGGTTCGCTCTATGTGACGGCCGGGGCGTTGCTGACCGGCGTACCGATTGGGATATTAACAGCGGCATTCATGGCAGAGTTCGCGCCGAAACATATTTATTTGCCTTTGAAATCTGCTGTTAATCTGATGGCCGGGATTCCGTCGGTTGTGTACGGTTTCTGGGGATTGGTGGTCTTAGTGCCTTTTATTCGGGAAGTTTTTGGCGGGCGCGGTATGAGTGTCCTGACGGCTTCCATCTTATTGGGACTGATGATTTTACCCACAGTTATCAGCGTTTCGGAAACGGCAATCCGGGCAGTCCCGGAAAGTTACTATGAAGGAGGGCTTGCGCTTGGGGCTTCCCACGAAAGAAGTGTGTTTTTTACAGTGCTTCCCGCTGCGAAAAGCGGTATCTTTGCGGGTGTTGTATTGGGGATCGGACGGGCAGTCGGTGAAACGATGGCGGTTATGATGGTTGCCGGAAATCAGGCTGTCATTCCGGACAGTATGCTTTCAGGCGTCCGGACGCTTACCGCTAATATTGTGCTGGAAATGGGATATTCTGCAGATTTGCACCGCGAAGCGCTAATCGGTACGGCGGTTGTCCTGTTTGTCTTTATTCTTATGATCAATCTGTCTGTTTCCTTATTCAAAAGGAGGGTGAAATAAATGACCAGCAATCTGAGACGGCGATGGTGCGCATACAGACACGACCCTGAATCCTTTTTTCTGTTTCTTTCCGTATGCCTTGCCGCCTTGCTTACAATGCTTGCGCTTGTTTTTATAATTGCGTACATACTGATAAAAGGGCTCCCAAATATAACGCCGGAATTATTTTACAGCAAATATACTTCCGAAAATGTGTCCCTGCTTCCGTCGCTTATCAATACATTGTTTATAACGGCGCTATCCTTACTGTTTGCGGTTCCCGTAGGAATCGGCGCTGCGATTTATCTGACAGAATATGCGAGGCGGGGAAACAGACTTGTTTCTATTGCAGGTATTACCGCAGAAACGCTTTCCGGGATTCCGTCCATCGTATATGGATTATTCGGATCCCTGTTCTTTGTAAAATTTCTCGGACTGGGTTTGTCTTTATTATCCGGGGCTTTGACTTTAAGCATTATGATTCTGCCGCTTATCATGCGGACAACGGAAGAAGCCTTGCGAAGCGTTCCGGACAGTTACCGTGAGGGCAGCTTCGGACTTGGAGCCGGGAAATTGCGGACAGTATTCTCTATTGTTCTGCCCTGCGCCGTTCCGGGTATCTTATCCGGCGTTATTCTTGGAATCGGACGTATCGTCGGAGAATCGGCGGCACTGATCTTTACGGCCGGAACCGTTGCGGAAATAGCAACAAGTATTTTTTCTTCGGCAAGAACTTTATCTGTCCATATGTATTCCATTTCGGGTGAGGGACTGTATATCAGGCAGACTTACGCAACGGCGGTCGTTTTACTGATGGTTGTTGTTCTGATAAACGGACTTTCCGGGTTTGTGGCGAAAAAGATAGGAGGTATAAATACAGGTGAATAAAATCACGGTTGAGGATTTGGATTTATTCTATGGAAACTTTCAAGCCTTGAAAAAAATAAATGCAGCATTTAAGGAACATGAAATTACCGCGCTGATCGGTCCGTCGGGCTGCGGAAAATCAACATTGCTAAAAACGATGAACCGGATGAACGATTTGGTTGAGGGCTGTCATATAAAAGGGAAAATCCGCTTAGACGGCGAAGATATTTATGGAAATATGGATATTAACCTACTGCGTAAACGTGTGGGAATGGTATTTCAAAAACCGAACCCATTCCCTATGAGTATTTATGACAATGTGGCTTTTGGCCCAAGAACACACGGAATCCGTTCCAAAGCGGCGTTGGACGAAATTGTGGAGCGTTCTTTAAAAGGGGCGGCGATTTGGGAGGAGGTAAAAGACAGGTTGAAAAAATCCGCACTTGGCATGTCGGGCGGGCAACAGCAGCGGCTTTGTATCGCCCGCGCTTTGGCGGTAGAACCGGAAGTTTTACTGATGGACGAACCAACCAGCGCACTTGACCCGATTTCGACGGCAAAGGTAGAGGAACTTGCCGCAGAACTAAAAAAGGACTATACCATTGTTATTGTGACGCATAATATGCAGCAGGCGCTCCGGATTTCCGACAGGACAGCGTTTTTCCTGCTTGGGGAAATGGTGGAATTTGGGGAAACAGAAAAATTATTTTCCATACCGCAGGATAAGCGGACGGAGGACTATATTACAGGGAGGTTTGGATAATGCGTCTTAAATTTGATGAACAGTTAGATTTATTAAATAAAGAGTTGATTACGATGGGGGCTTTTTGCGAAAATGCGATTGCCATGTCCGCGAAAGCGCTGACGGAGGGAAGCCCCGCACTTGCAAAGGCGGTTCCAGATCTCTCTGCGCAGATAGATCACAAGGAGCGCGAAATTGAAACCATGTGCCTGAAACTGCTCTTACAGCAGCAGCCCGTGGCAAAAGATCTGCGGGTTGTATCGTCTGCGCTGAAAATGGTGACGGACATGGCAAGAATCGGAGATCAGTCCGCAGACATAGCGGAAATTATCACATTAGCCAATATCCACGCTGCCGACGATACACAAATTATCCACGATATGTCGGTTGCCGTTATTAAGATGGTAACGGACAGCATTGATGCTTTTGTGAAAAAGGATGTGCAGATGGCAAGAGCGGTGATTGCGTATGATGATGTTGTTGATTCCTTTTTTAATCAGGTCAAGGAAATGCTGATTGAACTTTTCAGCAAACCCGAAGCGGACGGCGAGTATGCAGTAGACCTGCTGATGATTGCAAAGTATTTTGAGCGTATCGGAGATCATGCGGTAAATATTGCAAAATGGGTTTTGTTTTCGCTTACGGGAAACAAGGAAGGGTGAGCATACCGCCATTGATGAAGTATGGGTGATATGGTATGATTAAATTCGGAATATTGTCATAGGAGAGAGGAGAGGACTTATGATTTATTGTGTTGAGGACGACAGTTCTATCCGTGATTTGATGATATACACATTAAATTCTGCCGGTTTCGAAGCCAAAGGTTTCGACTGCGCGGACAGTTTTTTTGACGCCTTACAGGAGGAAAAAGCAGAGCTTATTATGCTTGATATAATGCTTCCCGGCGAGGACGGCATTTCCATATTAAAAAAGCTGCGTATGCAGCCGGTGACAAAAGATATACCTGTTATTATGGCGACCGCTAAGGGAACCGAATATGACAAAGTAACAGGGCTTGATTTGGGTGCGGATGATTACCTCGCAAAGCCGTTTGGCATGATGGAAATGATTTCCCGTGTGAAAGCGGTATTGCGCCGCACAAGTCCCAAAGAAAAATTGAAAATACTCAAAATCGGAAATCTGGAATTAAATTTAGAAACATATATTGTACTTGCAAACAATGAACGGATTCAGTTGACACTGAAAGAACATAAGCTGCTTCGTACTTTTATGGGAAACCCGGGACGAGTGTTTACACGCGACCAGCTTCTTGAAATGATATGGGGCATTGATTACATAGGAGAGAGCCGGACCGTAGATGTTCACATTGGGACACTCCGGACAAAATTAGGAGAATGCGGGAGTTATATTGAAACGGTACGGGGTGTTGGGTATCGAATGGAGGGAGAAATATGACAAAACGTATTTTTCGTTCGATCTGTCTTGTGGCATTGACCGTTTTTCTTGCGTCTGTCGTCTTGATTATGGGAGTTTTGTATGAATATTTTTCGGATGTGGAACAGGAGCAGTTGAAAATGCAGACGATTCTTGCCGCACAAGGCGTTACGCATGAGGGCATTGCATATTTTCATGACCTGACAGTAAAGGATTACCGTATTTCATGGATTGATTCGGAGGGAAATGTCATTTTTGACAGTGCGTCCGATACTTCGGAGATGAAAAACCATCTGGAGCGGGAAGAAGTCCGGGAAGCGCTTTCTTCGGGCTACGGAGAAAGCCGCCGGTATTCCGCTACTTTGATGGAGCGTTCGTTTTATTCCGCACTGAAACTTAATGACGGTAGTATTTTGCGGCTTTCCATATCCCAAAACTCTATTTTTACACTCCTTTTAGGCATGATGCAGCCCATTTGTATGATATTTGTGATTGCGCTGGTTCTCTCCATTGCATTAGCTGTTCAGGTTTCGAAAAAGATAGTGAAACCGTTGAATGAAATTGACCTGGATAATCCGCTGTCAAATGAGGGCTATGACGAACTTTCTCCTTTATTGCGGCGCATAGACAGCCAGCAAAAGCAGCTACGGGGGCAAAAAGCCGAACTCCTCCAGAAAGAAAACGAGTTAAATACGATTACGGGCAGTATGAATGAGGGTATGATTCTTCTGAACCGAAAGGGAAAAATTATCAGTATAAATCCTGCGGCAAGAAAACTGTTAGACGCTGACACGGATTGTATCGGTACTGATATGCTGTCTTTGTGCCGTAATCTGGAATTGCAGGAAATCCTTTCCAAAGCCTTGCGCGGAGAACGGGGCGAAAATATGATCCGGCTGCATGGAGAGAGCTACCAGATTGACGCAGATCCGATTATCTCTGAAAATATTGTGAGAGGAGCCGCACTTTTCTTTTTCAATGTGACGGAGAAAGAAAAGGCAGAACAGTTGCGCCGTGAATTTACCGCTAATGTGTCCCACGAATTAAAAACGCCACTCCATTCTATTTCCGGCTATGCGGAGCTTTTGAAAAACGATATGGTAAAGGAGAACGATAAAATACCCTTTGCCGGGAAAATCTATGACGAAGCCGGACGTATGATACGGCTTGTAGAGGACATTATCAGCCTTTCACATCTTGACGAAGGTGCGAATGATATGCAGAGGGAAAATATCGACCTGTACACATTGGCGGAAAAGGCGATACAGAGTTTGGAGCCACAGGCAAATACCGCATGTGTCGCATTGGAGCTTTCCGGCGTTCCGGCTGTCATTAACGGCATACCACAGCTTTTATACAGTGTGATTTATAATCTTTGCGACAATGCAATCAAGTATAACCGCGAAAACGGAAAAGTAATTGTAAATATACGGGATGAAAACGGTATGGCAGTTTTATCGGTGGAAGATACGGGGATAGGAATTGCACACGAACATCAGGAGCGGATTTTTGAGCGCTTCTACCGTGTGGATAAGAGCCATTCCAAGGCAGTAGGGGGAACAGGACTTGGGCTTTCTATCGTGAAACACGCTGCTAAAATTCATAATGCCAAAGTGGATATAAACAGTTATGTTGGAAAAGGCACGACAGTTGTTGTGGCATTTCCGGAATGAAGCAGCGGGGAAGCGAAACGGCGCTCCGTAAGGAGCGCCGTTTCCGTGTGTGAGAAGGATAGAAATGTTGGTTCAAATATATGTCAACAGCAGCTTTATGGGCAGCTGTTATGGTTAGTCGAAGCCGGTCGGCACCCAATCAGCACCGGCGACTCCATTGTATGTGTAGTATAACCACCGCCAAAGAATCTGAATCATTTATTCCTGCGGGCTGGATATTTTGATCCGGCTCTGTCTTAACTACAATTAATACTATACAAGCCATTTGTGAATGTGATGTGTCAAAATTCGAAAGAAAAAAGAAAGAAAATATAAAGTAAAATTTATAATTAGTACTTTTGGGCGGGTAACAGAATGCATAAAGTTTGACTTTCAAACTATTTTTTGTTACACTGTTTGGAGATTAAAGAGACATGTTTGCGCAGCAGGGGAAAGAAAATGAATATCAGCAATACATTGAACGAAGTGTTAGTCAGGCTTTTCCGCGATATTAACACGCTGGAGGAGCGGGCGATCAGGACGGAGGAATATAAAGATGTGACGGCCAACGATATGCATGTCATAGAGGCAATCGGGCCGGACTGCTCCAAAAATATGACCAGTGTGGCGAGAGAGCTGGAGGTCACCACGGGAACACTGACTATAGCGGTCAACAGCTTGGTAAAAAAGGGGTATGTGGACAGAACCAGAAGCGAGGAGGACAGGCGGGTAGTGCTGATCTCCCTGTCGGAAAAAGGGAAAAATGCTTATCTCCATCACCGCCGGTTCCACGAAGAGATGATAAACGCAGTCTTAAGCGAACTATCTGGGGAGGAGCAGAGAGCGCTCGAAAGCGCCCTCACCAAGCTGACGAGATTTTTTCGGGAAGTGAGCTGACCCTGTATTCTGCGAATGTCCGCCCGGAGAAACGAAAGACTGATAGCACATCATAAAGTGGGCTGATCCTGTATTCTGCGAATGGCGTTTGCTAAACAGGATACAGAGCGCACGGGCTTTTCATCGGGCGTCACCCTGCGGCCAGCCGCTTTGCCAGTGTCCGGTAGTCGGCAGGGCCGTTTTGCAGCAGAAAAGAATGAAAGCGGTATAGAAATGCCGTATCGTTATAGACAGCGGTCAACTGGTCCGGTTCCGACCAGAGGATGGCTGCCTGTTTTTTTAGTTCCATAATTTCCAGATAGCCTAAATAATATTTCAGATAATTGCACGGCTCCTCGGCGATATACTGATAGAGGGCGGACAGATTTGCGCGGTCGCTGATTCCGAGGCAGTAACAGAGCTTCTGCACGTCCTCGAAAGAGGCATTGTCGTAGTGGATGGCGATATCCAGAAGAGAATAAAGTCCCAGACGGAACTGTCTGTCAAGGCGGCAGACCTGATAGTAGGCGGCCGCTTCCGGATGGGATTCCCCAGCCAGTTCAATGGCCCTGTCGAAGGAGGCCAGCTCCACATACATCGCCCAGCCTTCCACGAAACCGCCGTAATAGAGGACGTTTCCGAGTGGAAGGATATTTTCCTGTTCCTGATAACGCTTGCTGTATACGGTCTGGTAGAGGTGGCCGGGGTAGCCCTCGTGAGCCAGTGTGGTAAAGAGAGACAGATCGTCCTGCGTATCGCGCGCGTTTAAGCAGATCAGATTATCACATATATTGTCGATGGGCGGCATCATGTAGAAGGCAGGCGCGCTGTAGGCTTCCAGACTGGCGTCCACATATTTGATGCTGGAGCGGATGGGCGCGTTGTCGCGGCCCGCGGGGATGGGCGGATAGATCTCGCCGATTTCTGACTGCAAATCGGCCAGAATTTCTTCCGGCGTCATTTCCGGCAGAAGCGCCGGCGTCTCCGCAATCATATTTCTGAGGGCCGGATTTGCGGAAAGAATCGCCAGCAGCGATTCATAGTTGAGACGCAGATCTCTGGCGAGAAGGCGCTTGATTTCATCTATGTCGCGGTAAGAGCCGGTGCGCAGACGGACAAGCGCCAGATAATAATCCCGGCCGTTTTCCTGTCCTGCCAGTCCGCAGGTTGCTTTTCCGGAACCCTTTAGTAAGGTAAGGCCGTCCGCCAGCCGGTCGTAGGCGGGAATGATTAAGGTGGTCAAAAGACGGCTGTGTTCGGACACATAGGAATCCATTTCTCCGGCTGTCAGTATATTTTTTTCGACAAGCCCCTGCAACCTTTCCTGAAAGGTAACTTCCAGAAAATGCGTGCCGTTCTCCACAGCGTCTGCGTCTAACAGTTCCGTACACTGTTTGATCACCCGGTCGGCGGTCAGATCGGACATAAACAGTCCGGCCTGTGCTTTTTCCTGCTCATAGATGAGAAGGCCATCAAAATAGGCAGGAATCTGGGTGAGAATCGACAGATAGTTTTCGATGTCGGCCTTATCGTCCAGACGATACTCGGAAAATAAAACCGGCAGCTCCGAGGGCACGCCTGATGAGGGTGAGAGCGGCTCCGAAAAATAGGGATAAGCGGCCGTATTGGACGCGGCTGCAAGGTAACTGTCCAAAAGTTCGTAAAGCCGGCGGTTTTCCTCATTCAGGGCGTCGGGGTCGATGCCGCTTAATTCCTTTCTTGCCAGAGACAGCGCGTACATTTCGTTTGCCGCGTCTCCGGCCTGATAGACGGGCAGGGCAAGCGACGATTCATCCACGCCGTAGGCGGACGGGTTGTCTATGGTGTAATGAAAATGAATGGGATTTGCCTGCACCTCATCCAGAAAAAAAGTCTGGGCAAAAGCGCGGAATTTCGTGTCCTGATGCGTGCGGCCGTACCAGTGCAGCGTTACGACGCTCAGGGCGGTAAACAGAATCAACACAAAAGTCCATTGTCGTGTAGAGAGGGAATGTTTCAAGGGAACACCTGCAGAAAAGGATTTGTATTACTATATGAGAGAAGGGGATAAAAAATGAATGGCAGTTCAGCCCACGCCATTCGCAAAACACGCTTTCAGCGCTTCCCGCTGCTTCGCAGCTTCTTTTGCTCATAAAAAGGCGTTCCCTCAGACCGATATCTGTCCGTCAAATTCGTGCAAGCACGATTTGCCTGTCCAGATACGGTCTGGCTGAACTGTAACGGCTAAAATACGATCCGGTCGCGTCCGTTTTCTTTGCCGACATATAATTTTTCGTCCGCCTCTTTCAGAAGCGTGGTGATATCGCTGTGATAGTCGTACTCCACAAGCCCGTAGGTAAGAGAGATAGTAAAGTTTTCGGAGCCGCCGTCGAAGGTGATTTCCCGGATTTTCTGTCTGAGTGTCTCAAGCGCGGTGATGGCTTCGTCCCCGTTCAGTCTGGGGAAGATAAGCAGAAATTCCTCGCCGCCCCAGCGGGATACAAAGGTGTCAGGGGGCAGTCTCTTCTGGAAGGTTTCTGATATTTTTTTCAGAACCACGTCGCCCACATCATGTCCGTAGGTGTCGTTGACCCGCTTAAAATGGTCGATATCGCACAGGCAGATGCTGATCTGCGTGTCTGCGGACTTGAGAAGGTTCTCCAGATACTCCATCGTGCGCCGACGGTTGAAAAGCCCGGTCAGCGTGTCCGTATTGGCCTGTTTCATCAGCTTCCGGTTATACTCGATCAGTTTGCCCTCCATTTCCTGCGTGGTGGAGCTGAAAAGATAGGCAACCAGCCCCAGAGCCAGAAAGATAAAAAACGTATTGACCATCTGCAGGGCGTTCGTCAGTACCTCATCCAGGATGATAACAGGCTCATGGGAGCGGCAGTAATGGAATAAGAATAAACGCAGTATAAACAGAGCCGAGGCATATAGAATCTTGACCGGCTCGTGCCTGTATTTGCAGAAGAAAACAAAAACCAGAAGCACTACCAGAAAGTGCTGTATGCCGATATCCCAGCCGTAGCAGTAAATATTCATGCAGGTCCAGAATAACGTGCAGACATTTAAAATGCAGTAAGACACAAAGGTGCTCCACTGGTATGACAATACGAAAACGGCCAGAAATAAAACGGGTGAAGCCACCGAAAATACAAGTGCGCCCATATGTCCCGTGATGGAAACCAGCACACAGCAAACCAGAGACTGGATCAGCATAGAAAGCGTCAATAAACGAACCACGACGATCAGCTTGGCGGATTCGTTCTGCTTCCCGGTGTCCCGGCAGATATTCTCATAAATCTTGGCAAAGACGGAGTTTTCTTTCATTTCGGCTTCTTTCATCAGTATTTAAAATCAATGCATTTTCCTGATATAACCAGAAAAGCATACTTATAAATATAATACACCCTTACGGGCAGGATTGCAAACCTGCATTCATAAAAAAATGAAAAATGAATTTATCTTTTGCGGAAAAGTTGGTAAAATGAGAAAATAAAGGAGAAGCGTGTATGCAGCCTGCAAAAGTCAAGTATTCCATCAAATATAAACTGATTCTTCTGTCGGTTATGGTAGCGGTGCCCTTTCTGGTGATGGTGCTTTACCTGCTCTATGCCCTGCATAACTACAGCAGCGCTTACGACGCGATTGTGGGGAATCTGACAGTGGCGAACAACTATAATCTCAATTTTAAAGAGGAGATGGACGAGAGCCTCTACAAGCTGGTGGTTGGCTTTGTGACCTTTGATACGGTGGGGAACGACGGAAGCCTTGTGGATCCGTACGAGCATCTCGAGGAACTGCGCAGTGAGTTCAACAACCTGATGAGCATTACCAGAGATGACGAGAGCCGTGTCAGACTGCAAATTCTCCTTCGCAACATCGACACGTTAGAGGACCGTGTGGACGATATACGGACGAATCTGGAAACGGATATCGGGTATGACAGCAACATTGAGATGCTTGACAATAATATATATATCCTGACGGAGCTGATTCAGGATAACATTCAGGCTTATATCTATTACCAGACGAAGAGCATGGAGTATCTGACGAGCCAGTTGAACGTGAAGGTGCACAGCTTTACCATTTTTTGCGGTATACTGCTGGCGCTGCTGGTTCTTATGGTGGCGGTGCTGATCGTGATGATTGTGACGGATATCATAAGGCCGATCAGGGTTCTTTCCGGAGTGACGGAGCAGGTGGCGGAGGGAGATTTCTCGGCCAGAGCGCGGGTGGAGACGCAGGACGAGGTGGCGGTACTGGCGGACAGCGTGAACCTGATGACGGAGAGTCTGGAAGGACTTGTGTCGAAGATTAAGGAGGACGAGCGGAAAATGCGCAAGGCGGATCTGCGGCTTTTGCAGGAGCAGATCAATCCGCATTTCCTTTATAATACGCTGGATACCATCGTGTGGCTTATCGAGGGAAACGATTCCGATAAGGCAGTAAATATGGTGATGTCACTGTCGGAGTTTTTCAGGCTGGTTTTGAGCAAGGGAAAAGAATATATCACGATTCAGGAGGAAGAGCTTCATATTAAAAGCTATCTGGAAATCCAGCAGGTGCGTTATCGGGACATTCTGGAGTATCAGATTCAGATTGATCCCGCGCTCTATCAATATCAGATTTTGAAGCTGACGCTCCAGCCGCTGGTAGAAAATTCTCTCTATCATGGTATCAAATACAAGCGCGCCAGGGGAAGCATCACGGTGACGGGCCGGATGGAAGGAGACCGGATCAGGCTGCGGGTGGCGGACGATGGCGTGGGCATGGAAGAGAAAGATCTTTATAAGCTGCAAAAAGAAATTGAGAAGCCGTGCAAGGAGACGGAAAAAGGTTTCGGACTTGCCAATGTCAACGAGAGAATCCGCATGAATTTCGGTGCGGAATACGGTATGACGATTGACTCTGTCAAAGGAGAAGGCACATGCGTGGAGATTGTGATTCCGGCGGTGTCTTACGCGGCGGAAAAAGAGGATAGTGTTTGAGGAGGGAAAGCGGTGTTTCGGAAAAGATCTTACAGTTTGATAGTGATCGGGCTGCTCTCTGTTATGACTATGGCGCTTCTGATCTACGGCAGCAGGCTTTTTACGGATATCGAGGAGGAGACCCATATCACGCAGGAGAACCGGATTGTGGTGGGGGTATCGCAGCTCGGCAGCGAATCCGGCTGGCGGACGGCCAATACAGAATCGGTACAGGAGACGTTTACACAGCAGAACGGATATTTTTTGATTTTTAACAACGCGAGACAGAAGCAGGAAAATCAGTTAAAGGCGATTCGCAGCTTTATTTCCCAGCGGGTGGACTATATTATTTTTTCTCCCGTGGTGGAGACGGGCTGGGAGACGGTGCTGCAGGAGGCAAAGGAGGCGGGCATCCCCGTGATTCTCATGGATCGTAATGTGGATGTGGAGGACGAGAGCCTTTATGTGACCTGTGTGGGCAGTGATTTTGAGAAGGAAGGCGAGAAGGCGGGGCACTGGCTGGAGCGGGAACTGGTTGAACGCGGCATATCGAGCCAGTCTGTCAATATTGTGATATTGACGGGAACGGAAGGGTCTTCTTCCCAGATTGGCCGGTCAGCCGGTTTTGCCGCTGTGGCTGCCAGACATGCAAACTGGAATATTCTCGAGGAGAAATGCGCGGAGTTTACATCCACGAAAGGGAAGGAAGTGATGAAAACGTTTCTGCGCAGATATCCGGATATCGACGTGGTAGTTTCCCATAACGACGACATGACGTTCGGCGCCATAGAGGCGATCAAAGAGTCTGGCCGGACGGTGGGCGTGGGCGGCGACATTATGATTCTTTCTTTCGACGCGGTGCGGGGAGCGCTTGAGATGGTGGCGGACGGCGTGATCAATGTGGATATAGAGTGCAACCCGAATCAGGGCGAGTATCTTCTCCGGGTGATAGATATGCTGGAGGCGGATGAGCAGGTGGAGAAAAAGTATTATGTGGAAGAGGATGTGTTTACCATAGAGAATGTGACGCAGGAGCTGATGCAGGAGAGGACTTATTGACAGAGGCGGAATGCGGGAACACTTGGGGATATTGGACTGTGACGGAAGGAAACTGCTCTGACAGGGAGGATTGCTATGCTGAAAGTTTTTTTGGTGGAAGATGAGAGTATTGTCCGGGAGGGACTGCGGGATAACATCCCGTGGCAGCAGTACGGCTATGAGTTTGTGGGGGAGGCCAGCGACGGGGAGATGGCGCTGCCGCTCATCCAGAAAACAAAACCCGACGTTCTGCTTACGGATATCAAAATGCCCTTTATGGACGGCCTTTCCTTAAGCCGTCTTGTGCATCAGGAATTTCCTGACATGAAGATCATCATTATCAGCGGCTACGATGATTTCGAGTATGCCCGCGGCGCAATTCTGGTGGGGGCGGAACAGTATCTTTTGAAGCCGATCACAAGAGCGGCTTTACAGAAGGTACTGGCGGAGCTTAAGACGAAGATTGAGACGGAACGGGAACAGAAGACTTATCAGGAAAAGTTCCAGAGCGAGGTCAGGGAGTACGAGCAGTTTTCCCGGACGGACTTTTTCGTCAAGGTGTTTGAGGGGCGGATGCCGGTGCAGGATATTTACGAGGAGGCGGCCAAGCTGTGCCTGAAAATAAATGCGCCCTGTTACAATATTTTGTTATTCAGTTTGCAGGAAAAGCAGACCGGAGAAAACCGCGGCATGGAGTCCGAGGACTTTGCCAGAAAACGGGAAGAACTTCTGCACTACTTTATCCGCTATCCGGAAAATCTTGTTTTTCGGTGGAATGTGAATACTTACGGTGTGCTGATTAAGGGAAGTCCGGCCCAGATGCAGGAGCTTGGCGCAAGGTGTCTCGAAAACGTGGACCGCATCTGTCATCCGGCGGAAACGTTTCTGGACTGGTATGTGGCATTGGGCGAGCCTGTGGAACGTTTAAGCCTTCTGGCGGAGTGCTACAGTAAGGCAAACCATCTGTTTGCTTACCGTTTTCTGAGACCGCAGCTGCATGTCTTTACCGGAGAGACGATGGGAAAGATTATGCCGGAGAGGGAGGAGAGCGGCAGAATCAGGGATATTGATCCGGCGAAGATGGATGTGGAGCTGATTCGGGATTTCCTGCTGCAGGGCGTGCGGGATGAGATTGCGGACTTTGTGGAGAACTATCTGCTGGCGGTGGGAGAAGCGCTGAAATCGGCCATGTTTCGCAACTATCTGACGCTGCATGTCTATTTTGCAGCGGTTTCCTACGTGGAATCTCTGGGATGTAATAAGGAAGAACTTTTGCAGCTTATGGACGATGACGGACTGACGCCGGAGGGACAGTACGATGGGGAAGAGCTGTCGGATTATCTCTGCGGCCTGATTGAGAAAGCTATGGAGCTTCGCGACAGGGAGTCGGATAACCAGAGCAAGCGCATTTTGAAAAAGGCGCTCTCTTATATAGAAGAAAACTATTCACAGGAGTCTCTTTCCTTAAACTCCGTGGCGGGAGAAGTCAATGTCAGTGCGAACTATTTCAGCGCGATTTTTTCCCAGGCCATGCAGGTAACTTTTGTGGAATATGTGACGGGTAAGCGCATGGACAAGGCGAAAAAGCTCCTGCGCCAGACACAGATGCATACTGGCGAAATCGCTATGGAAGTGGGTTACAAAGACCCGCACTATTTCAGCTTTGTCTTCAAAAAGACGCAGGGCTGCACGCCGAGGGAGTACCGGGCCGGCGGGCGGGGTTGACAGGAAATGATGCCCGCCTGTCGCCGGAACTGACAGGAAGAGCTGGTCGTCTGGTGCCCGGGCTGACAGGAAGAGCCGGTCGTCTGGTGCCCGGGCTGACAGGATGAACCGCCCGCACGGCGGCAGGCTTATGCGGGTCCGTCGCTTTCTTTGCGCACAAGCTCCCACGGGATTTCCTGAGAGACAACCGGAATGCCCTGCAGCATCTTCATCATGGTTTCCGCCACGCACCCGCCCATCTCGTGAGGCCGGTGGGTGAGGGTGGTAATGCGTACTTTGCTCAGTTCGCTTAAGTAGCTGTTGTCGAAACAGACCACGGAGACATCGCGGGGAACGCGGACGCCGGCGTAGGACAGCTCTTTGATGAGCCAGTATGCGATTTCGTCGTTGTAGCAAATGACGGCGGTGCAGCCGGAAAGGTGTTCCGTGATATAAGAAGCGAGAAACCGGCTGTCCTGATTTTTTTCCAGTTTTTCAACATCGGAACTGTGAAACCAGCCGACATTGCTGTCGGAAAGCACCACATTCTGGTCGCGCAGGCAGCAGAATGCGCCCAGATAACGTTCCGGTCCCTGCTTGTCGTCTGCCTTAAAGATGCCAGCGATGCGGGTGTGCCCCAGCCCGGTCAGATGGTTGGCCAGCAGATAGCCGCCGTAATAGTTATCGTCCTTGATACAGATCTCATTCGGAAGGGCGTCATATTGATTATGTAGAAACAATAGTTTCGCGCCCGCGCTTTTCAGCTTTTCATAGAGGTCGGTATTGGGTGTGGGGAGCGCGCTCTTCGAGCCCTCCACGATGAGGCCTCTGGGCGGGGCTTCCAGCAGGTCGCGCAGAAGCTGCCTTTCTCTGGAGGTATCATTCTCTGTGGGAAGTACCTGCAGCTGGTAGCCTTTGGAGGCAAGGCCGGTGCGGATATCGGTGAGCAGATGAGGATAAATATACTCCTGACTGCTGGCGATCAGGATAGGAATGACATTCCGGTCCGTATCCGGTGAAAGCCCCGTGGCATAAGAACCGCTTCCCCGGCGGCTTTCGATCAGCCCCTGACTCTTGAGAAGCGAGAGGGCCGCACGAACGGTCTGACGGCTGACCTGATACTGTCCGGCCAGAGCGGTTTCGGTGGGAAGCGCGGTGATGCCCTGCTTTAAATTCCTGGAAATCAGTTCGGTAAGCTGTTTCGAAAGTGTTTCGTACTTGTTCATAGTAAAAAAGTCTCCTTTTTTGTTCATGGTTTATTAACAAATTACATCAAAATTATTCATAAAGTTTGCCCTGATCGGAAGAAAACACCTACAAATACCCTGCTCTGATAAGAATGACTATAAATGAAATATGGGTAAAACAGGAAAAGTCTTCGTTAAATTCTATAAAAAAATAACCAATTCATAAAAAATTACCCTGAAATTTTTGATTTGTACTATTTGATTTTATTATAACATAAATTTGTATTGTTGAACCCATACAAAATGCACAAAAGGATGATTTTGGGTGTTGAAGAGTGTCGTGCATTTTGCTAAAGTGTTCTCAGGGACGGGGAAACAAGAACTCCCGTCACCTAAAACATATTCTCCCATCACAGGGATGGGGGAGTCAATGAAAGGGAGGAAACAAACAATGAAGAGAAAAATGGCAGTTTTACTGACAGGCGCTATGGTAATGGCTACTCTGGCAGGCTGTGGCGGCGGTGAGGCAGCTCCTGCAGCAGAGACAGCAGCTCCTGCGGCAGCAGAAGAGGCACCTGCAGCAGAGGAAGAGGCACCTGCAGCAGAAGAGGAAGCACCTGCAGCAGAGGAAGAGGCACCCGCTGAGGAGGCTGAGGCACCTGCAGCAAGCGGCGAGCTGATTACTGTTGGTATCATCAACAACGACCCCAGTGAGTCCGGTTATCGTACCGCGAACGACGCAGATCTGAAGGCAGCATTCACTGAGGAGAACGGCTATTCCGCATCTTTCGCATATGGTAACCCTGCAGTAGGTAATGCGAATGAGGATCAGGTGAAGGCAGCACAGCAGTTCATTCAGGATGGCGTTGACTATCTGCTTCTCTCCGCGGCTGATACAGCAGGCTGGGATACCGTTTTACAGGATGCGCAGGCAGCAGGCGTTGAGGTTATTCTGTTTGACCGTACCATCGACGCTGATGAGTCTCTTTACGCAGCATCCATCGTGTCCGACATGGACAAAGAGGGTCAGACTGCAGTAGACTGGCTGGCAGGTCAGGGTCTTGAGACCTACAACATCATCCACCTTCAGGGTCAGATGGGTTCCGCAGCACAGCAGGGTCGTACCAAAGCTCTGGATGAGAAGGTAGCGGCAGAGGCTAACTGGAACATGGTTGAGCAGCAGACAGCTTCCTGGAATGCAGAGAATGCACAGCAGATTGTACAGTCTGTAATCAGCTCCGGCAAAGAGTTCAACGTAATCTACGCTGAGAACGACGATATGGCTAAGGGCGCTGTTGCAGCTCTGGATGCAGCTAACATTTCTCACGGCGTAGGCAAGGACGTTATCGTAATGGGCTTTGACTGCAACAAGTGGGCTCTGGAAGAGCTGCTTGCAGGCAACTGGAACTACGATGGACAGTGTAATCCTTTCCAGTCTTCCTATATTGATGAAGTTATCAAGACCCTTGAGAGCGGCGGTACGCCTGCTGAGAAGGTAATCATCATGGAGGAGAAGGGCTTCGATGCAGAGACCATCACTCAGGAAGATGTAGATACCTACGGCATCTAGTAGCTGCGCAAGGAAATCAAGCGGCGCGAAGCGGCATTTGATTTCCGGCAGCACTAACGAGAAAGCGTTCGACGAAGTCGAACAGGGAGCGTCGAAGACGCAGGCTTTCGAGTGAATCAATTGCTGGACGATAAAAAATATGCTATAATGTATAAGACGAGCGCGGCGCAGCGAAAAAGCCTGCCCGCGCTCGTTTTCTATAAAATCCTACGGATTTTACAGAGAAAACTATATAATTTTGGGAGGTGGACCTGAGAGTGGAAGGAAATGTTGTATTAAAAATGAGAAACATTCACAAGATCTTCCCCGGAGTGCACGCCCTGCAGGGTGTGGACTTTACACTGCGTAAAGGTGAAATCCATGCGCTGATGGGGGAGAACGGCGCCGGGAAATCGACGTTGATCAAGGTTCTTACCGGGGTTTACGGCAAGGAGGACGGAGACATCTTCTTGGACGGCACGGAAGGCGCGGTTGCGATTCATTCGCCTCAGGATGCGCAGAATATGGGCATCAGTACCGTGTATCAGGAGATCACGCTCTGCCCGAATCTCACAGTGGCTGAGAATATGTTTATTGCCCGTACCAAGGGCGCGGTGCAGAACTGGAAAAAAATGAACACGGATACGGACAGGATTCTGGAATCGCTGCAGATACCTGCGAGGGCGTCGCAGCAGCTTGGCACCTGTTCTCTGGCGGTGCAGCAGATGATCGCGATTGCCCGTGCAGTTGACATGGAATGTAAAGTTCTGATTCTGGATGAGCCTACTTCCTCTCTGGATGAACAGGAAGTGGAGAAGCTCTTTAAACTGATGCGGGATCTTCGCGCCAAGGGCGTTGGCATTATCTTTGTAACACACTTCCTGGAGCAGGTATACGAGGTCTGCGACAGGATTACCGTTATGAGAGACGGTAAACTGGTAGGTGAATATGAGATTGAGAATCTGCCCCGTGTGCAGCTTGTTTCCAAGATGCTCGGTAAAGAGGTGGACGATCTTTCAGATATCAAGAGCGAAGTTAAGACGTTCGATGCGGGAAAGAACGCGGTTCCCGTGCTGGAGGCCGAAGGTCTTGTCAGCAATGCGGGCATCAAGCCTTTCGATTTCCATATCAACAAGGGCGAGGTGAACGGCTTTACCGGTCTTCTCGGTTCCGGGCGAAGCGAGTGTGTGCGCGCCATTTTCGGTGCGGATCGTGTGATCGGCGGAAAAGTCAAAGTGAACGGCAAGGACGTAAAGATTGCGAAGCCGCTTGACGCTATGAAGAACGGCATTGCATATCTGCCCGAGGATCGTAAGGTTGACGGTATTGTAGGCGACCTTTCCGTGCGCGATAATATTATTCTGGCGCAGCAGGTGCTTAAGGGCTTCTTCAAACCTTTCTCCAAGGCGGAAGCGAATAAGGTTGCGGATGAATACATAAAACTTCTGAATATTAAGACGGCTTCCAAAGATACGCCGATTAAGTCGCTTTCCGGCGGTAACCAGCAGAAGGTTATTCTGGCAAGATGGCTCTTCACCCATCCCGAATATCTGATTCTGGATGAGCCTACCCGTGGTATTGACGTGGGTACGAAGGTCGATATCCAGAAGCTGGTACTGAAACTGGCTTCCGAGGGCATGAGCGTAACCTTTATCTCCTCGGAGCTTGACGAGATGTTAAGAACCTGTTCCCGTCTGATTGTCATGCGTGACCGCAAGGCGGTAGGCGAGCTGACAGGCGATGATCTGAATCAGGGTACGGTTATGAATACAATCGCGGGAGGTGACAAATAAATGGCAAACAATGAAAATGCTAAAACATCGAGTGCGAGTTCCTTGAAGAATCTGGTTAGAAATCAGTGTTTTATCCCGGTTGCGGCGCTTCTTTTGCTGGCGGTTTTCAACCTGATTGCAGATCCTGCTTTCTTTAGAATTACATTGGGTTATAACAGTGCGGGGAATCCGGTGCTGTCCGGCTTTATCATTGATATTATTAATAACGGTTCCGAGCTGGCGATTCTGGCGATTGGCATGACGCTTGTAACAGCGGCTTCCGGCGGACAGGATATCAGCGTGGGCGCGGCTATCGCTATCGCAGGCAGCGTGATTCTGCGGGTGCTCTGCGGAGGAAATGCCCGTCCGGAAACACTGCAGGCGCCTATCATAGTCGCGTTTCTGGTGGCATGTGTTGTGGCAATGCTCTTCGGTGCATTCAATGGCGTGCTGGTAGCATATTTCAAGATCCAGCCCATGATTGCGACGCTGATTCTGTATACGGCGGGACGTTCCATTGCAGCGTGGATTAACAACAACGAGCTTCCTGTTATCAGCGACCCCAAGTTTGCTTATTTTGGCGGATTTATTCCGGGGATCCCGATCCCGACGCCCTGCTTTATCGCAATCGCATGTATGATCGTGATCGGCATTGTCCTGAAAGTGACAAATCTGCGCCTGTATACGCAGGCGGTTGGTATCAACCAGAGTTCCTCCAAGTTAAATGGTCTGAATCCTGAGCTGATCAAGGTAATGACCTTCGTGATTCTTGGCTTGTGCGTAGCGGTTGCGGGACTGATCAAGGTAAGCCGTGTGTCTTCTATCAACTACTCCGTTATCGCGAAGGATATTGAAATGGATGCGATCCTTGCAGTTGCTCTTGGAGGCAATGCGCTCTCCGGCGGTAAGTTCAATATGGCGGCTTCCATTATCGGCGCATTTGTAATCCAGTGCCTGACGACGACACTTTACAAGTTCGGCGTTTCCTCAACGGCACTTCCCGCTTACAAGGCGGTAGTGGTTATTCTGCTGGTAGTTGTCAGCGCGCCTACAGTGAGAGAGTATTTTGATAAGATTACCAAAAAGATGAAACTGAGCAAGGAGGTGGCGTGAAATGGCAAAGACAGATAAGAATAACGCGTCTGCGGGCAAAGGTCTTGGCGCAAAGCTGATGGGCATGACCGATACCAATCTGCTCCTGACGATCACGGTCATCGTATTTTTCCTGATGTATATAGGAGCTGTCGTATTTTTACGCGCAGGCTTTTTAAAGCCACAGACCTTTTTTCTGCTTTTAAACTCCAATGCTGCACTCATTATCCTTGCCTGCGGCATGAGTCTTGTCATGATTACCGGCGGAATCGATATTTCCGTGGGTGGCGTGACCGCTCTGGTGAGCATGTGCTGTGCAGTCTATCTCGATTATAAGGGCGGCAATGTTTTTGGTGCGATTCTGATTGCGCTGGCGATTGGGCTTGCCTTCGGCGCGTTTCAGGGTTTCATGGTGGCATACCTGGATATCCAGCCCTTTATCGTTACACTGGCGGGTATGTTCTTTGCGAAAGGTATGACCACTGTAGTGAACAGTTCCCCCTTTAATGTGGCGAACGAAGCGTTCGTTGCGCTTAAGACGACGCGTATTAATGTGCCGGGGCTCGGCTCGATCAATAAAAAGGGTATCTATGTGCCCGCGTATGTGGAGATTGGCGTGCTGATTGCTATTCTGGTAGTAATCGTGATGTTTGCACTGCTGCGCTGGACCAAGATGGGACGTAATTTCTACGCGGTAGGCGGCAACAAACAGAGCGCACTGATGCTCGGTATCAACGTGAAGAGAACGAAATTCCTCTCCCATTTGATCTGCGGTCTTCTGGCGGGAATCGGCGGCTTCATTTATTTCCTGCATGTGGGTTCCGGCTCTCCTTCCAATGCAGCCGGTGCTGAAATGGATGCAATCGCTTCCTCCATTATCGGCGGCACCATGCTGACAGGCGGTGTGGGTAACGTGGTTGGTACTTTCTTTGGTGTACTCTCCCTGAGTACGATCCAGAATATTGTATCATCCATCGGATTTGATGAAGCGTGGTGGACCGGCATTACAAAGGCGGCTATGCTCTGCCTGTTCCTTGTGGTTCAGAGCGTGGTTATGTCTGTGAGAAAGAAGAGAAATGCGGCGAACTGAGAAATAAGAAGGTTGTAAAAGGGCAGATGCTTTTATAAGAATAAGGAAAGACCATCGGAACGTGCTTCATTGTTCCGATGGTCTTTTACCGTTTCACAGACGCGAAAATGCAAGTGCGCTTTTCCGGACGGTTTTACAAATGAGAAGAGCGACTCAGGCGATATCCAGCTTTGAAAGCTCCAGATATAAATTTTCAAAAATTCCGGCCTGAATCCGGTCGGAGAAGGAGTGGCGCACGGGTTCGTCCCAATGCGCTTCTTCGTAGACCGTAACCGTTTCTTTTTCCGCATCAACGATCCAGTATTCCCGCACCCCGGTTTCGCGGTATAGCTTTAGCTTCCGGACACAGTCCATTTTCACGCTGGAGGGAGAGAGGATTTCAATTACCCAGTCCGGCGCGCCGTGACAGCCCTTTTGGTCAAGCCGGTCCCTGTTGCAGATTACGGAAATGTCCGGCTCCACGTAGTTTCGCTTGTCCTCCTTGATATATACGCCAAAAGGCGCAGGAAGTACCTTGCAGTTTCCCTTATTTTTTCTGATATGAAGGCCGATTTCTATGGCAAGCTGTATGAGAAGATCCTGATGTGTCAGGGTAGGGGAATCCATACGAAACATTTCCCCGTCGATAAGCTCCGCCCGTTCTCCTTCCGGTAGCGCTTCTATATCTGCGACTGTATACCCTTTTCCTCCCCTGATTGCCATGAATCGCTCCTTTTCTTCCGGCTCATACCGGTGCTGAGAATTTCTGACTTCCATAGTTTTCCTCCTGTTCCGCAGGAGAAAATGGGACTATTGTTCTGGTATTTGCCCATCCGCCGTTACGGTATTGCGGCGGTTTAGAATCTCCTGCTTTTAAATTGTAATGGTTGATTTAAAAGCATAGAAATTCTGAAATAGAGACTGGAAAATCAGCCGGAATTGCTGATTTCTTATGATTTCGGAGTCGATTGTAAGAAAGCTCCGAATATTTGTTGTCAGTAGAATGTATATGCTTTGTATTTATTATGAGGGCAGTAGAACGAAATGTCAAGAACGAAAAAACGAAAATAACAACTGTAATAGATGTCATTCGCAACAAATTAGTGACAAATTTTTGGCCCGCCGGAATCGTTTCCGCGCCTGTATAGTCTGCGCTTCTGCAAATGACTAAAAAAGGAATTGGAAACAAATTAGCGACAAATCGACGATTTTTGCGCAATAACAAGTGAAATGAAAACGAAATAAAAAGCGCGGATCTGGCGGGAACGGGCGGAAACATACGTGTTTACAGGGAAAAGTAAAATTAAGAAAATCTTAAGAATTATTTCCTGCCGGATGTGGTACTGACAACCGTACCGCAGACTGCATTGCCGGTTCTGGCAGCGGAAGAGGAAGCGATTGAAGCTACGGCTGAGACCACTCCCGACGTAGAGGAAGCAGAAGAAAATGAAACTTCCGAAGACGCTGATGAGAGTACGGAACCGGAAGAGGTGGAGGAGTCAGCCGACGGGGAAGATCCGGAAGATGGCGATACCACAGACGACGAGCAAATACCTGAGGAAGGAGATGCTTCCGAGGAGACGCCGGAAGATAACGATACACCTGTTATTGATCCCGCGGAGGATGTGGAAGAACCTGTTTCCGGTGAGCAGGAAGAGCCGGTTCAGGATACCGACGCTTCCGTTATGGGTGACGAGGCGCCCGTGGCAACAGAGTTTACCGTAACCGACGGAACAGAAAATAAGGACGGGTACGAGATCGGCCTTGGCGATGGCAAAGTAACCGGCGAGGCAGATTTTACCTTCACGGTAACGGAGAAGCCAAATTATTCGGTAACAGCCGTTAACTATACGGTGGGAACGGATAACAGCGAGAAAGAGGCTACGAAAGGCGCTACAGGGGAAGACGGCGCAGTTACCTATACGATTCCCAAAGCGGATCATACAGCCGACATCGTAATCAAAGTAACCGCAGAAAAGAAGAAATACACCATCACCGTAAACAAGACGGATGGAGACAGTGTATTGGAGGTTACTACAACTCCCGAGACAGAAATCGAAGCCGGGGAAACCCTCACTTTCACGGCGAAGGTGAAAGAGGCGAATAAAGACACCCACAAGATTACCGAACTTTCCTATCAGGTAGGCGGGGATGAAGCAGTAACGCCTGAGACATCGGCGAACGGCACATACACCATCCCTAATGTGAATGGGAATGTTGCGATTACCGTAAAAGCGGAGAAAATTCCCACATACGCAGTCACATTTACGAAGGATGAGAAAATAGCTAAAGTTACGGACATCAAGATTAACGGCAAAGCACCGGCAAAAGACGAGCTGGGCGCAAATGACAGCGAGTGGAAAATCAGCGATGTGAAGGAAGGATCCAGTGTAAGCTTCAAGCTTGCGCCGGCTGCATTCTTTAAAGTAGCTAAGGTTACAGATGCAAGCAGCGAAGAGCTGAAACCGGATACGACTGGCACATATACCATCAGCAGTCTTGAAGCTGACGCGACGCTTACCATGACGGCGGATCTGGACGAGACACAGTGCTACGCATTTACATTCGCGATGGCGGAGGGCAGCGATAAGAAATCCGCTACAGTGGAAATTTTCATGCCTGATGGCACTCAGGATCAGGACGGCATTAATGGCACCACAAAGAATGACGGCGATAAGACGGTATCCCGCAATGAGAAAGTGGTTCTGACGTTCAAGGCGGCAACGGGCTACGAGATCAACGACGAGAGCATCAAGGCTGTCGGAGCGACCCTCACAAAAGTGGAAGAGCCGGCTGGCAATGCCATGGTAGCGACTTCTGCCAAGTACGAACTGACCATGACCAAAGGAACCCCTGCGACAGTCACCGTGGGAACCGACGCGATTGGTACGGAGAAGGAAAATACCGTAGAGATCAAACTGGGTGAGGAAGTGAAGCATCTGACACTCGGCGGCGTGAAAGTTGACGGGACGGCGGTTACGGAGACAGAGGGCAAATACGCGGTTGGAGAAGGCGCAAAGAGGGTTTCTTTCGTCATCAATGCGGCAGGCGCGTTCGCACCGAAGGTTACAAATGCTGCCGGTACACAAATAGATGCTGAAAAAGAAGAAAAGACCGGTGATACTACGGCTTACACCTATACCGTTCTGGCGAATGCGCTTCCGGACGGCGGGGAAACGTTTACCGTTACGGAAGAAGCGGTGACGCAGAGCCTTACGCTTGCAGGTGATACAGATAACGTCAACACGGTTGTAAGTGTAAACGGAAAAGTGCTGGCGAAGGATAAGTTTAACGAGATCGCGCAGGGTCAGACTGTGACCGTTAAAGTGACACAGAAGACCAACTGTGCATTGACGGCAGTATCTTACACGGTGGATGAGACAGCAGGCCCTGCCGTGAAAGTTACCAAGGGCGCGGCGGAGTTTAACGTAAAGATGACGGGCGACGTGGAGATCACAGTTACCGCGCGCGGCTTATACAAAGCGGGTAGCTTATATGACAAGAACGGCCAAGAAGTAGCGCCTGTAAAGAATATTTACAACGTAAGCTATGATGAATTGTACAGAACGGGTATCGTGCAGGGCGCAGAGGAAAAGGCTGTAAAAATCAGCAGAGCGGAGCTTCTCGACGGAACCAGGGCTGTCGTTCCGGCAGAGGGCAAAGAAGTCGTTACCATTAACGTAGCGGTGGCTACCATTGATCTTGCCAACGCGACAGGGGTTGCAGGAAAGAAGCTGACCTTGAAGCTGTACGCGGAAGAGGGAGAAGGCGAGGACGCGGAAGAAGTATTGGGCGCGACTTATACCTTGCAGTTATCCAAGGTGATATCCTCTATTTCCGCTCCGTCCAGCGCGAATCAGACTACCGACACGGTAAAGGGATATAAAGTTACCACAAACGGCGAAGTCTCCAGACTCATTATATCTGTAAAAGACGAAACCAAAGAAGACGTGATTGTCGATGTACCCAAATTTGATGAAAAGACCGGCCTTCTGATGATTCAGACCGGTCAGGATGCAGGAACTGCGGAAGTAGTGATTTCCGATGGCGCAGATGTAAGCAAAATAATTAAGGTGACATCCAAGGCGCTGATCAGCAGCACTACGGCGAAGCCCTCCGTTAAGTTAAAGAGCGCCAGCGACATCGACCTGACGCTGACACTGGGCGCGAAAAATATCGATACTCCCGAAAAGGGTGCGGTATTATACGAAGTAAAAGTGACGCCCCAGACAGGAGAAGGCAGACCGGCGAATCTTTTAGACGCGGTCGCTACACAGTATATTGTTAAAGACGGCGCTGCACAGGATGTAAAAATTAAGGTTGTTAAAGATAAGGTTACAGGAGACAACGGTGAGAGGGATGCAACCTACGGTGACGGCGGCGCATGGAAGTACGATGTGGAAGTTGCCCTTGTACATGTAAAAGATAAGAGTACAACCGTTACAGAGACTAATATCAATGAGAATCTGGTTGCGGAAGCGCGAAGTGTTAAGTTCACAACAGGCACAAGACCTTTTGCGACACAGACTCCCGCGTGGGAAGTAAACCTGAAACTGAAAAAGGGCACGACTACCGTTTATACCGGTCAGACAGCAGCTATGATCGCGACCCCTCAGTTTACAAAGACCACGACATACACAGAGATTGCGAGCAAGGATATCATAGATATCACGCATACGGGTGGTGCGGCATTACAGGATCTGAAAATAGAAAACGGTCAGATCTATGCAAGCGCAACGAATCAGACAGCGGTCGGCAAGCATACCGTACAGGTGACGGCGAAAGCGGCTGACTCAATGTATGCTTCCAGAGCTACGGTGGTTGTTACGGTGGTGAGAGGTATTGACACTCTTGGCGTAACGGTTCCCAGCACAAGCGTATATAAGCCGGTGAAGAAAGCGGCGACCCTGAAAGCGGTTGCGTATTACAATAACGATAAAACCGGAAAAGACAAGACAGTTGCTCCCAAGACCAAAAAGGTAACATGGGAGATCGTGAAAAATGCACAGGGCGAAGAGTTTGCTTCTACGGATCCCCTGTACGGCATGGTAACCGTGAAGAATGGTACTGTCACCGTCAACAAGGATTATGTGGTGGCGGCAGACGAGGCGGATAACCAGTTCGTGATTAAAGCGACCGTAGACAACGGGACGGATGCGAAACCCAAGTTTATCGGAAGCGCAGAAGCGGCATACAGTCAAGTGATTACGATCACGAACGTGGGCGCGGATCTGAGCACGGTTGCGATTGTGAAACCGGTATACAGGGAGGATTCATCGACGCCAACGCCTCCGGAAGGTGGTGATAGTAGTGAGGGTGAAACACCCAGTGCCAGAGCAGCCACTCTGGAAGGCTACAAGGTAGTGGCAGTCGCTAACGGCAAGAATGCGGTAGATGTAGAGGCATCTGCGATTACCGGTGGTCTGGTGAAAGCGTTTACCGCGGAGAGCGGCGTAGCAAAGGATAAAGAATACACAGTAGAAGAGTTGGCAGGCGCGACTGTTCCGGATAGCGACGTAAGCTATAAGTCAAACAGCGCAAAGAACGTAGCTGTCAGTGCGACCGGTAAGATTTCCGTAGTGAAGCCTGCGAAGGCAAAACTTACCGTGACGGCTAACGATGGAAGCAAGGCGAAAGCGGAGATTTCCCTTAACGTGATCTTTGACAGCACGAAGGACAAAACGCTGGCGCTGAAAATTTCCAAAGCGGTACCCGGCGAAAATGGCACATGGACAGCGGATGGCAATGCATTAGTTGATCCGACAAAACCCGCTACCGGAACCGTAGAGTACAATGGCTCTGCCGTATCCAGACTGGTGGCGGAAGTAATGGTATCAAAGACTGAAGGCGGTTACGAGGCAGCGCCCGATTACGCAAACTTTGATATTAAGATCACGAGTGGTAAGAAGACACAGCAGGAGGGCAACAAGGCGTATCTTACCTCCGACAAACAGGAGTTTAAGATTACCCTGACAGACAAGTCCATAAGCCCTGCAAAACCTGTCGAGTATGTATTCAAAAACAAGGACGTTCTCGGAAGCAGCAGTACGAAGATTGGGGCGAAAGCACTTAATGCGCTTCACCCTGTCGGAACAAACGCAGAGCAGAAGGTAAAGATCGAACTTAGCAAGATTCCTGACACATTAGTTACCAGTGCGACGACAGACGGCGGTAAGCTGGTGGCGGCTGTAGAAGTTGACTGGAACAAGTTAAGCGATAAGAACCGCGCTGACTTAACCGCATTTGCGACCGACCTCTCTGCAGAAACCTATGAGATCGAGGATTACAATGCGGACACGAAGAAAGGAACCATTGAGCTGTCATTTAACAGCGATGCTCCTAAGTTCAACCAGAGCAGCTATGCGTTGAAGGTGACGGTGGGCAGCCTGAAAGGCAGCGACTTTACGGCATCCACAGTACCCGCAGCAGCTACGGTTAAAGTGGATAAGGTGAAGAAGTTTACCTTCAAGCCGACCACATCCTATACCATCGGTTTAAAAGATGCGGGTGCGGTTCTGACAGGTAAATCAAGCATTCCGGTTAACGACCTGAACCTAGAGTTTACAAAACTTTTGAATGCCAATATCAAGGGTGTGGAGAATGAGTTTACATCCAAGTTTGCGATTGATGAGAGCAAAGGCATGATCGTTATTAAATCCGGCGTTGATGCGGAGGCGCTTGCCAAGGATAAGGATAATCTGACCGGTTATCTTGTATATTCTGCGACGACAGACAGGGATTACTATGACAATAAGGGCGTGACAGGCCAGATCGTTAAGATCACGGTTAAAATTAAGGATGCAGCATCCGTTAAATATGGCATCAGCGAAACGCTTACCATAGAGAACCGTGTAAGCGCTTCCACACAGCCTTTTTCGATCATGGCCGGTGATAAGGAAGTTGAGATTGCCGGTAACTTTATGGTAGTTACCAATAATGTCTGGATTCAACCGGGCATGGAGAATGGCAAGATAACGCTGACGCTTATGAAGGAATTAGGGAAGAACAAGACATCATTCCCGGCAACCATCTACTTCTCGCCGAAGGGAAGCCAGTATGAGGAGATCTTTTACAACGACGGTGAGGAGATGACTGAAGCGCAGTGGGAGGAGCATCTCAAGAAGGCTGCGTCCGTCAAAGTGACGGTAAAGGTGACGCCTGTTATGCCTAAGGACATGACGGTAGAAGAGGTGAAAACAGCGGTAGAGGCATGGGCAAAGGGAATCAATGACGCTACCAATAAGCCCGACTGGCTCACCAGTGACAACAGAACCGAAGAGATTTTGGAAAGAGATTTACTTAGTCAGGTTAAGCGTGCAGTAAACGCCACAGATGCGGTTACTTACGCGATTAACGTAGATAACGATAAGAAGCAGATCGAGTACGTTAAAGCGGAGGCAGGTACTGCTGGTTATCTAAAAGCTACGATTAAAATTACTAAGGGTGAGGACAGCGCTACAGTGGAAATTAACCTTACCATTCCCGCAAAGCAAGGCGGGGAGCCTGTTCAGCCTGAGGAGAAAGAGATTACCGAGGCATTAAAGACGGCAATCTCCGAGGCGGTAAAGAGCGCGGCGACCGGTGAGAGCAAAACGATCACGATCAAGACTGACAGTACATGGGATTCCGTTTCTGCCGCTGTCCTTGCGGCGGCAAACGGTACGAGCGGTGTATCTCCTGATTTCGAGGTTGTGGGGGCCGATAGCGAGCCGTTGACGATTGAAAACAACAAGGCAACGATCAAACTTGTTGTTCGGCAGAAAAACCTGACGACGAACAAGGCGGAGATTACGATCGGCGATATTGCGGTTACGGAAGAGCAGCAGACAGAGCCTGAAACCTGACAGGAACTGTGAATTTGTAATAGCAATTAAAACAATCAAAAGTGAAAGTGTCCGGATCGGACAGATTTAAGGAAGCGTCCCGAAGGCCGGAAACGGCTGGCGGGACGCTTTTTATCTTAATAAAAATACGACAGCGATGATCTCCGGCAGAAAGGACAGAATGCCCGGTGTGGGGGATGGAGAATACAAGGGGGAAAGTTTATGGAGGTAAGTGTGAAGGACAAGAACAGGAAGGAAAAGCAGATGGATCGCCGTTTTAGAGAGTGCGTCCAACGATCACACGAGCTTCAGAATCTGCTCAGGGAGCATGACCTGACTGAGCATTGCTATAATGAGGCGAAAGCCAGAATTGATAAGGCGCTGAAAATGATTAACGCCTTCGCAGAAGCTATGGTGGAAACTGAGATTGCGGAGAAAGAAAAGCTGGCGAACGAGGCTTTGGAGAATGCGGAACGCTATCTGAGGATTGGCATTGTTCAGGAACTTACTTCGATGATACAGGAGACAGATCAGAGAGAGAGGGAATTTTTAGAGAAAATTGAGGAAAAGCTGAAAGAGACCAACGACAAAAGCCAAATGAAGAAGAGCGAGGATAAATGGGTACATATTTTGCACTTATCGGACTTACATTTTGGAATATATGTTGATAAAGACGCTGATGAAGAAGCCGATAAAAGTGATGATATCATAAACAGGCAGGATGAAGAAGATTTTAAAGAGATTGTCGAGCGTAGTCTGTTCAAATTTTTAAAAGATTACTTAAGTAATAACCGAAAAATTGATATTGTTGCAATTACAGGTGATATTACCTTCTGTAATAAGAAGATAGGATATGATGATTTTAAGAAATGGTTAGAAAAATTGTGTGGTATTCTTGATGTTAAAATAGAGGATGAGGTTGTCATATGTCCGGGAAATCATGACAGCGGTTATAAGAACCGGGCTCTGCAAGGAATACATCCACTAAAAGGTGAGAAACACGAAGCCGACGAGAAGCTGACGATTGACCGGATCGAGGAAAGGAAAGAGCAGTTCCGCTCCTTTAACAATGTATGTGAGAAGCTGAAAATAGGCCTGCCGGTAAGCTTTAATGACGCGAAAGCACAAGATGCTGTAGCTTATACTATGGGCATTAAAAACATAAAGGACGTTCGTTTTGTAATACTGAACAGTGCGTGGAATGCGTTTCCGGATAAAAGCATAAATGGTTCTGATCACGGGCAGCTTGTTCTGGGGGGCAGACTGATGGAATCAATGTTTCGGAACACGAAAATTCCTAAGGGTGAAATGACAGCTATGCTGTTTCACCATCCGATTTCCTATCTTCACGAAACGGAAATCCGCACTTATGGATTGGATCAGAAAAAAATATCAGCAGCAATGGTCAGGCAGAATGCCGGTATCGTATTAAACGGGCATGTCCATGGAAAAATAGAGCCGCCGGATATTCTGGCAAACAAAACGGTGGTATTTGGTGGCGGTACATTATACTCAAATGACAGTCACTTACACGAGTTTGAAATCATATCTGTCAACATGACTAAACATTACTGTACACAAAGGGTAGTGCGCTATAACAGGCAAGAGGAAAATTCTAATTGGGAGCTTTCAGATGAAGAGGAAAATTTTGGCTGGGAACTAACAGAACAAGGTCATCCGCCGCGAATCTATTATGGTGTATACAGGGAGGCGCAGGATTTGCTTTTGAGATACAATTTGGGTGAGCTGACAAGGAAGGAAGCGGAGACGGAAGCCAGCGAACGATCAAAGGGCATATTCAGGCAAACCTTTGATGAGCTTTTGGTGAGAAGCCGGGTCTATCAGATCAGTGACATATTAGATAAAAACAGAGATCTGTTGAAGGATTTCTATAATAAAAGAACAGCGTTTAATACTCTGGAGAAATCTGGGGAGAAGAAAAAAACGCTGACATAAGGCAGCGTAAAAGGTGGGGGACAACTATGAGCAGCACTTTTGACAGACTTACAAGAGGAGAAAATATAAAATATATTGAGGGTGCGTCCAATTTCGAACGCTATTTTAGCCGGTACGACATTCAGGAACAGAGATACGAAGCGCCGGCGCGCTATGATAAAAAAAATCCCTATGAGAACAAGTGGCGGGGCGGGGCGCCGCTTTCTTGGAATATGGAGAGTGATTGCGTATACGCAGATCACGCGGACAACCATACGCTGATTATCGGGCCGACGGCCTCCGGAAAAAGCCGTCTGTGTATCATGCCCATGGTGCGGATGCTTGGAGTGGCAGGAGAATCCATGATTATTTCCGATCCGAAAGCAGAAATCTATCACAGGACAGCGGGTTTTCTGAAAGAGAAGGAATATACCGTCCGGATGTTGAACCTGAGAGAGCCTGCACACGGTAATTTCTGGAATCCGTTAGCTATCCCGTATCAGCTTTACTTGCAGGGCGATATCGACAGAGCATACGAATTTATTAACGACACAGCCATGAATCTCACGGGGATGGGGATGTCGGAAAAAGATCCGTTCTGGGATAACAGCGCCGGTGCGCTGTTTGCTGGTCTGACAATGCTGTTGTTTAAATATTGCAGGGACTTCCGGCAGCCGGAAGATGTGGTGCACATAGGAAGCGTCCTGTATCTGAGAAACATTCTCTGTTTCGGAGACATCCTGCAGATTCAGAGAAATCCGCTGTGGAATTACGCAAAATCGGATCTGTATATCTCCTCGGCGCTGATCGGTACTCTGGAGACGGCGAATGACACGCGTGCGGGTATTTTGAGCGTCTTTGACCAGAAAATGCGTATCTTTTCCACACAGCCGGGACTGCTTAACATGCTGTCGCGCCATGAGCCGATGTATGATGATATGGACGGGCGGCCGACAGCACTGTTTCTGGTTATGCCGGATGAAAAGACGACCTACCACGGACTGGCATCCTTGTTTATCAAACAGAGCTACGAATACTTGATTTACAAGGCACAGAAATACAGTGAAAATCGGGATGTCAGGCTGAAAATCAGATTAAATTACGTGCTGGATGAGTTTTCCTCCCTGCCGACCGTAAAGGATTTTCCGGCCATGATTACGGCAGCACGTAGCCGGAACATCCGCTTTCATATCGTTATACAGAGTAAGCACCAGTTGAATTTAAAATACGGCGACGATACGGATACCATACTGGCCAACTGCACGAACTGGATTTTTCTTACTGGAAGGGAGCTGAAATTTCTGCAGGAGATATCCGCTCTGTGTGGGGAAAAGACAAGCGGTGGCTTCCGGGTTCCGGTGATATCCGTGGCGGATTTACAGAGATTCGATAAGAGACGTGGGGAGGCATTGATCTTAAGCGGACGGTTCAAGCCCTATCTGACCAGACTACCGGATATCAGTGCTTATGGCAGCAATCATTGGAAATCGGAGTCGGATTATATACACGAGCCTGTAACGGTCGAAATGCCCGATATAAATATGGAAGAACTGACGAAGTGGATGAGAGGAGAAAATGTCAGAGCCGTTGCGGAGGGATCTGCACCGCCTTATTTACTTAGAGACATAGACCAGTCTTGGGAGCCGATTCCCCGAATCAGAGATATCGATGGACGTCTGACGGAAGAAGCTTTGAACTACATGTTGGCAGATATTGATAAAAAATTAGAAGAACTGGAGAAGGAAGAGGAAGATGAGAACCAGCGGGATGTAGAGAACCTGCCGGAAACAGATCTCGATTGTATGATGGCGGACATAGATGAAAAAATGAAAGAGTCAGAGAAGGAAGAGGCGGTGCAGAAGCGTGAAGAAGTGAAGCGTCGGGAAGCGTCGGAGAAAAGACGTCGTGAACGCGAACAGTTAGTTTCCCAATTAATGTAGAAGACGTTGACAGATAAGGAGGATAAAAATGAATTACGAAACAGTGATGAACAATATCAAGTCAGGTTACACTGTTACAATTACGCATGTAAACGAGGTTGTTAATGGACTTTTGGATGCCTGTGAGGAGGATGAGGAGCAAAGTTGGGAGCGCCTTAACGAACTGATGGAAGTCCTGACTGCAGCAGATATCCGAACCTATAACGGAAATCCCGACCAATATCATAATCTTGCGGTATCCCTTGCTCGTGCAAATCAGTATGGTTTTGCGTGCGACGTACTAAAGCTGGGATTAAAGCAGAAATTTTCCGGGGAAGCGCAGGATCTGTTGGCTGATTTTCTCGCCTATTCGATTCAGTGCAACAGGACAGATGATGATGGGAAGGAGGAACGGGAGGCAGAAGCCTGCTATGAGAAGCTGATGGCTATGGACAGGAGTTCCTTGGGCTGGCGAGCTTTTGATTTCAGCATAGATTACCTGTCAGCCAGGCTCCGGGGGACGGCAGATACGGCAGCGCGGCAGCAGATCAACGCACGTATCGACGAGTTACTGGACGGGTATCAGAAATATCATCCCAAGGATGAAAAGGCTTATCTGGCGCAGTATGTGGTCAATACCTCCCGCAATGAGAGGGACGCTGAAACAAAGCTTCAGGAGCAAATACAAAAGCTTGACGGCATTGCTCCAAGATGTACCCTGAAGCTGGCGGAGCACTTTTTCAAACTGGGCAGATATGAGGAGGCGGAGGAATACATCGGCCGTTGTAAGATTTTTGCCACCACCACAGAGCAGGCCGTGGAGCCGGGAAGCATCTATACGCTCTCCGCACTGTGCGGTATGTGTCGTATATACAAGGAAAAAATTGACGTTTTACGGGAAAAAGAGGATTTTGAGAAGCGTGTCCGCAGTGTCTATAAGGACTGTGAGGCCGCACACGCCATCTATCTGAAGCGCAGATTCCGGGAATACAGGGAGCTGGAAATACAGTGTAAAGTGTTGGAAAAACTATCCGGAATTCAGTATGAATTGGAGCAGGATTATTGACCCGCAAGAACACCCTGTGATTTTCACAGGGTGTTTCCGGCTGCTTATCCGTCAAACCTGTCCTGGGTTGTACACCCGATTTTTTCGTTCTGTTTTATTACAATCAAAAAGCAGTTCTCAGCCAGCAATCAGTTCTGAAATCTTTAAACACAGATCCGCAAAAATCCCTGCTTTCACCGGTTCGTGAAAGGCATACCGAGCCGCCTCTTTCCCGTGCTCAAAATCATATACCGTGACCGTCTCCTCTTTCGCGTCCACGATCCAGTATTCCCGCACGCCCGCTTCGCGGTACAGTTTCACTTTCCGTTCATAGTCCATCTTCTTACTGGAGGGAGACGCGACTTCAATCGCCCAGTCCGGCGCGCCCTGACAGCCTTTTTCTTCCAGCCTGTCTTCATCGCAAATAACTATAATATCCGGTTCCACATAGTTTCGCTTGTCTTTTTTGATATACACTGCAAACGGCGCGGGATATACTTCACAGTTTCCCTTTTTGTTTCTGATGTAAAGTTTAATTGCAAAAGCAAGCTCGATGAGAAGTTTCTGATGTGTCCTTGTCGGCGCATCCATCCGGAACATTTCCCCGTCGATCAGCTCCGCCCGCTCGCCCTCTGGCAATGCCTCAATATCCGCGATGGTATAGCCCTTTCCGCCTTTCATAGCCATAAATTGTCCTCCGCTTTCTGTGCTTTCGTTTTTCCATAGTTTTTTGATTTCCATACGTTTCCTCCTGTTTTGCAGGAGAAATCCGGATATGCATTATCGGTATCTGCGCCGCGCGCTTATACGGTGTATGCCAGGAATCTCCCGCTTTTAAATTGTGTGTTGGTTGATTTAAAAGCATAGAAATTCTGAAACATAGATTTGAAAACCGTAATGCGATACCGGTTTGACTGGATTCCGGTGCGGAAGTTAGAACACACCGAATATTTGTTGTCGAGAAAGTAATATGCTTTGTGAGTATTATAAGGGCCTTTGGGAGGGCGTGTCAAGTGGGAAAGTAATTTGTTTTTTTTGAATAGCAAAAAATAACACCATAGATATCCCATTTCCCGCCCCGATGTGCTACAATAGGTAAGGCAAAAGAAACGGAGATGACATATTTATGAAAAAACTCGGTAGAAATGACATCTGCTGGTGCGGCAGTGGCAAAAAGTATAAGGCATGTCATATGTCGATGGATGAAAAAATTGAAAGCTATGAGCTGCAGGGACATATGGTTCCCCGCCATGATATCCTGAAAACGCCGGAACAGTTACAGGGCATTCGGGAAAGCAGCAAATTGAATATTGCCATATTGGATGAGATTGAGCGGCAGATTCATATCGGAATGAGCACGGAGGAAATTGACAGGATCGTCCGGGATATGACGAAGGAAATGGGCGGGATCGCCGCGCCTTTGGGGTACGACGGGTTTCCCAAAAGCGTCTGCACTTCCATTAACGAGGTGGTGTGCCACGGCATTCCGGACGAGAACCGCCTGTTAAAGGACGGCGACATCGTGAATGTGGACGTATCTACCATATATAACGGGTATTTTTCGGACTCCTCGCGCATGTTTATGCTGGGTAATGTGCCGGAGGAGACGCGCAGGCTTGTGCAGGTTGCGAAGGAATGCATTGACGTGGGTCTTTCGCAGGTGAAGCCTTGGAATTTTCTCGGAGATATGGCGCAGGCCATCAATGATTACGCGAAGCAACACGGCTATTCCATCGTGCGGGAGATTGGCGGCCACGGCATCGGGCTGGAGTTTCACGAAGAACCTTTTGTCAGCTATGTGACACGCAAGGGCACGGAAATGCTTATGGTACCGGGAATGGTATTCACCATTGAACCGATGGTCAATATGGGCAAAGCGGATATTTACATTGACGATGAGGACGGCTGGACGGTCTACACCGAAGACGGCAAGCCTTCCGCCCAGTGGGAAGTGACGCTGGCGGTGACGGAGGACGGATACGAGATCCTGACATACTGAGGGACTGCCGGGGCGCGTATGGTTTCGTGACGTGCCGGACGGTATATATATTTGGGGGATGGTACAAAACGTCACAGAGGTATAAAAAGTGAGGAGAATGCGGCGAACGATATTCCGTTTGGTGTATAAAAAGCCCGTATGCATCGGATTTACAGGTGCAAGCGGGCTTCTTTTTGTGCAAAAGCTTGTGCAACATTCCGGTATTGTAAACGGTTGATGCATCTGGTATGGTAATCGTACAATCTTTGGAAAGATTAAAGTATACTTTATTCCGTACATTGTATCTTCTTTTTATTTCTATGTACGGGTCTGCGGCGGGTCGCCGGAAATTCCAATGGGAAAAGATGAAAAAGATTGGAGGAACGTTCGAACTGATTATTTGACGAAAACGGCAGCACATGGACAAATGCGGAGGCTTGTAATGCAAGCCGCGCGAACAGGTATCGCCGCCCGCGGCCCGGGCGGTTAAAGAGGAGGTTGTAAGAGAATATGCGTGAATTTATGACAAAAGTGTCAGATTATTTGAATGAGTGGAGGGAGAATCCGGATAGAGAGGAAGGGCAGTTTCCACGGTTTTTCCTTATTGCGGCAGGCGTTGCCGCAGCGGTGGTGATCGCACTGCTTCTGTGGTGGGGATACGGTGTACAGGAAAAAAAGCGGGAGGACGCGGCGAAGAAAGCGCGGGAGCTGCAGGAAGCGCAGGCTATGCAGACGGCACAGGATGTACTTGCCTTACAGGAGGCGCAGGGGCTTGTTGCGGCTACAAGCGAGGAAAAAATGAAGGAATATATGTCTCAGGCGTCCGGAGAGGAACTGCGGCAGGAGTACCTCACGAACACCAATTCCCTGTCGGAGAAGGTGAAGGAATTACAGGAGGCGCTGGAACAGGTGCGGAAGGAGGTGTCGGAGATCGTCAGGGAATATCGGGAAGGAGGATCTAAGGTGTCCGAGACGGTGACGGAAAAACTCACTGTTCTGGAAAAGGAAACGCAGACCGTAACCGAGAATGTCAAAGCGCTGGAGTCAAAGCTTGCGACTTTGTCGGATACGGTGCAGGCGATTGACCGGGAAAAAATACCTGCAATTCAGGGACAGATCGGGAACCTCCGGACGGAGCTTGGACAAGTGCGCTCTGATGTGTCGGACGTATTCGAGCATGTCAGGGAGCTTCGCAGGGAGGATGAGAAACTCTGGAATAAACTGTCCAAAGTGGAAGAGAGTCTTAAGACGACGGTAACCGGAAATTTAAATGAGCTGGATGAGCGTCTGGACGGGCTTGGAAAGGATATGGACGATCTGGAAAAGGAGCTTCGCAAGGCGCTGGAGGATATGCAGAAAAAGAATGAGGAAATGAGTAAGGAGCTGAATCAGAAGATCAATGAAAAGATAGATGGTCTTTCGTCGGAAACGCTCTCCTATCGCTACGAAGGCCGGACAAACACGCTCTATCTGATGCCCAATCAGGATCAGACCGACAGGTAAAGGAGGGGCAGCATGGAACATGTTACAGACGAGAGAAGAAGGAATGCCGCTTTTGGCATAAGAAAAGGAGCGGGCCGTGGTTGTGGCGGCGGTGTGCGGGTCATAAAGGGAGTGGCGCTGCTTTTGGCGCTGGTCTTCGGCTGGTGTGCGGCATCGCCGACGGTACGTGCGCAGGAGCCGCAAGGAATGGATGCGGAGCGGCCTGCCGTGCGGCCGGGAGTGTCCTCGCGCGGGAATCTGGTCTATCGGGAGGGAAAAAGAGAGGCGGCAGTCTGTGAGGCGGATTTTCTTCTCCTGTATGAAAAGATTTCCACCATTCCGGAGGACGTATTTGACCCGATCCGCTACACACATGCCCATCAATGGGAATACCGGAACGTGAATGAGAAAACCCATACAAGACATTGCGGTATTTGCGGAGACGCTTTTGATCTGGAATGTACGCACAGTGTATCGGGTGAGGAGGACTATGTCATCTGTTATGAGGGCGCGGAATATTCCGGCAGGCGTTACAGATGTGTATGCGGATATCAGTGGGAACGGGAAGCCTCTCATGTAGTGATTTTTGAAGCGGTGGATGAGACAAACCATCGCAGCAGATGTCTTTTGGAGGATACGGCGTTTTGCGGCGGCTATGAACCGCTTACAGAGGAGCATTACGCTTACAGGTACGATTCCTGCGAGGACGGCGCACATCACAGGAAAAGCTGTATTGACTGTGGCTTTGGGGACGGAGTAGAGGACTGCAGCTTTGTGCTGGAGGCAAAACCGGAAGACGGAGACGACAGAGATACGAGCCTTCTCTACTGTGTGTGTGGAAACGGTCGGACGGCCGGACTGGAGGAAGACCAGGCCGAAGTGGACGGAAAGCCGGAAGAACCGACGAAACCGGAAGAACCAGAGGGAACGCCAGATGTACCGGATGGAGAATCGGAAGAACCGGAGGGCCCGACGGATATACCGGATGGGGGATCGGAAGAGCCGTCAAAACCGGAAGAACCGGAGGAACCGTCAGATATACCGGACGGAGGGACGGAAGAACCGGAGGGCCCGTCAGATGCACCGGATGGAGGGACGGAAGAACCGACGAAACCGGAATTACCAGAGGGACCGTCGGATGTACCGGATGGAGGAGCAGAAGAACCGACGAAACCAGAAGAGCCGGAGGTATCGCGGGATGTACCGGACGGAGGATCGCAGAGTCCGTCAAAACCGTTAAAACCGGAAGAGCCGGAGGTATCGCGGGATGTACCAGGCGGAGGGCTGAAAGAACCGTCAGAGCTGAAACTTCTGGGAGGAACGTCGGTGCGCCGCCAGATGTACCGGACAGGGTTGGAAAAGGAATCTTTTTATAGAAACATGAGGAACAATGACAGAAAGAAAGTGACAGGGAGGTAACAATGAAGAAAAAAATAGTATCTATAATAATGACACTGACTTTGGCAGTGAGCGTCGGTATGGTGGCAGCGGCGGCGGAAAATCCTGCCGCCACCCGGAATGAATTGCATTCTGAGGGAGCTATTTGCTACGACAACGGGGAAGGCGGTGTGGTTCTCGACGCCGAAGATCTCTATATGCTGGCGGATCAGCTTGACCTGTTTAAAGTGCGGGTATCAAAGCAGCTTGGAATTATGCAGACTTATCTGAGCCGGTCTGATACGGGCATACCGCTGACCAGCGCCGATAATGTGTACGCGGTTCACAAAAAACCCTCTGCCGGAGAGGAAATAGACCCGCTCACACTGGACTTTGCTTCCATTCTGGAGACGATTGCGGTCAGCCAGTCTATTCCGCAGGATCCTGCAGCCTACGGGCTGCCGTCTGGTACGAAGCTATATAAGACGCCGGAGGGGCAGCTTGTAAAAGAGAACGCGGAAGGCGCGGAGCCCATCAGTATTCAGGCCGCTTCCGCAGACAATCTCTCCGCAGGGGCGGCTGCGTGGGTGAACGGCCGGCTTCTTCTGGGGACGGGTGCAGACATTGCCGATGCGGCGACTAAGAAGCCGGATGGCGGAACCGGTGTCATACCGCAGAAAGCAGGAATTTCCAAAGGCTACACGCTTCCGGAGGATCTGCCGTCAGCCTACGCCTTTGTATGCATCACCTGTAACGAGGGAAACCACGCCGGATCGGATCCTGTTTTTGAAATAAAGGGCGGCGGGCACTATGAAAAGATTCTCAGTGAAAGGTATTACGCCAATGGCTATAATGCCAGGGTGGCTCTCTACTATATCACAAATGCGCCGAAGGGAGCCGTGATAAAGGGCAGCAACGGCAAGCTGTTTTACTGAGCCCCGTAGGAATTGACAATCACGCCCCTTTACGATAGACTTTATCAATAGAAGGAAAGCGGAAAGGAAGCGTGTTATGAAAAAGGGAAAATATTATATTACAACGGCGATTGCCTATACCTCCGGCACTCCCCATATCGGCAACAGCTATGAGATTGTGCTGGCGGACAGCATCGCCCGTTTTAAGAGAAAAGACGGCTATGACGTATTTTTCCAGACAGGTACGGACGAGCACGGACAGAAGATTGAATTAAAGGCACAGGAGACGGGCGTTACTCCGAAAGCCTATGTTGATAAGGTGGCGGGAGAAATACAGCGGATCTGTGATTCGTTAGACACTTCGTATGATAAATTTATCCGCACCACCGACGATTTCCACGAGAAACAGGTGCAGAAGATTTTTAAGAAATTATACGAGCAGGGGGATATTTATAAGGGTTCCTACGAGGGTCTTTACTGTACCCCCTGCGAGTCCTTCTGGACGGAGTCCCAGCTTGTGGACGGGAAATGTCCCGACTGCGGCAGGGAGGTGAAACCCGCCAAGGAGGAGGCGTACTTCTTTAAAATGAGCAAGTATGCGGACAAGCTGATCGCGCATATCAATGAGCATCCGGAGTTTATCCAGCCGGTGTCCCGCAAGAACGAAATGATGAATAATTTCCTTCTGCCGGGATTACAGGATCTGTGTGTGTCCAGAACTTCCTTTACATGGGGGGTTCCCGTAGACTTTGACAACAGGCATGTGGTTTATGTGTGGCTGGATGCGCTGACCAACTATATCACAGGAATCGGCTATGACGCGGAAGGGAAAAGCGGCGATCAGTATAAGAAGCTGTGGCCGGCAGACCTGCATTTGATCGGCAAGGATATCATCCGTTTCCATACGATCTACTGGCCGATCTTCCTGATGGCGCTGGGCGAGCCGCTGCCGAAGCAGGTATTCGGGCATCCATGGCTTTTACAGGGTGACGGCAAGATGAGCAAATCCAAGGGAAATGTGATTTATGCGGACGATCTGATCCATTTCTTCGGCGTGGACGCGGTGCGTTATTTTGTGCTGCATGAAATGCCGTTTGAGAACGACGGTGTGATCACATGGGATCTGATGGTGGAGCGCATGAATTCCGATCTGGCAAATACGCTGGGAAATCTGGTGAACCGGACCATTTCCATGAGCAATAAATATTTCGGAGGCGTGGTTGAGAATAAAAACACGGGCGTGGATGCAGGCGCTGAGGATGTGGATGCAGATCTGGCCGGTGTTTTGACGGACACTTACAGCCGCGTTGCTAAAAAGATGGACGAGCTGCGGGTAGCGGACGCCATTACGGAAATTTTCGCGCTCTTTAAGCGGAGCAATAAATATATTGATGAGACGATGCCCTGGGCGCTTGCAAAGGATGAAAGCAAGAAGGACAGACTGGCTACGGTGCTCTACCATCTTTCCAATGCGATTATGGTGGGTGCCTCTCTTCTGGAGCCTTATATGCCGGAGACAGCGAAGCGCATTTCGGAGCAGATGAACGCGCCGTTAATTGATTTTTCGGTGTTGGAGAAATGTGCGGCTGACCATGACACGGCTGCGGCTTCCGCGCTCTATCCTTCCGGAACGCAGGTGACGCAGATGCCGGAGATTCTTTTTGCAAGACAGGATCTGGCAGAAGTAATGGAGAAGGTAGAAGCTATGTTTGCCGGGAGAAAGCAGGCGGCGGGCGCGGCAGGGGATGCAGAGAGTGCGGACCAGGCCGGAGAAGCTGACGGCAATACGGGAATGGACGAAAAATTTGTGGAGCTTGCGCCGAAAGCGGAAATTACCTATGATGATTTTGACAAATGCCAGTTCCGGGTAGGGCTTGTGCTTTCCTGCGAGGAAGTTCCGAAGTCCAAAAAACTTTTGAAGTTTGAGATACAGGTGGGTGGCAGCACAAGGCAGATTCTTTCGGGGATCAAGCAGTATTATAAGCCGGAGGAATTGATCGGAAAACGCGTTATGGTGCTTGTAAACCTGAAACCAAGAGAGATTGCGGGACAGATGTCCGAGGGAATGATTTTGAGCGCGGCGGACGAAGACGGAAATCTGGCCGTTATGACGCCGGAGCGTTTTATGCCGGCGGGAGCGGAGATCTGCTGATTGTATATAAGGAGAAATATGATAGAAAAAGAGGAATTTTACTTTGGCTCGCGGGACGGCGAACATAAACTTCATGCCGTTAAGTGGCTCCCGGAGACAGAGAAACCGATCTGTATTTTACAGATTATTCATGGTATGACGGAGCATATCGGCCGTTATGAGGAATTTGCGCGTTTTATGGCCGGTAAGGGCGCAGTGGTGGTGGGCGACGATCATCTGGGACACGGGCTGTCCGTGAAGGATGGGGAACTGCGGGGATATTTCTGTAAGGAGGATGCCGCCACCGTGCTTGTGCGCGACGAGCACAGACTGAAAAAGATGATGCAGGAACAGTATCCCGGCATTCCCTATATTATTCTGGGGCACAGTATGGGTTCTTTTATCCTGCGCAATTATCTGATACGTTACGGAAACGGCATCGACGGGGCTGTGATTATGGGAACAGGTATGCAGTCGAAGCGGGCGGTACGGTTTGGCTGGCTGCAGGCCTCTTTTCTGAGTGCGGTATTTGGTTCTAAATATGTATGCAGGGGCATGGACAAGGCGCTTTTTGGCGTATATAATCTGAAATTTCAGGCAGGGCCGGGGGATTCCGGCCATTGGGTCAGCGTGAATCCGGAGAATGTAAAGGCGTTTCAGTCGGATCCGCTGTGTGATTTCGTCTTCACGGCCAATGGATTCCAGACGCTGATGCGTCTGATCTTAAACTTGTACGATGAGAAGAAACTTGCGCAGATGCCAAAAGACCTTCCGGTTCTGTTCGTATCGGGACAGGATGATCCGGTAGGTGACTTCGGAAAAAGCGTGGAGAAGGTGTTCCGTTCCTTTGAAGCGCTTGGCATGGAGCATGTGCAGATAAAGCTCTATCCCGGAGACAGGCATGAAATATTGAATGAGGCCGACAGGGAGGATGTTTACGGAGATATATACCGTTTTGTATTGCAGAATGTGACATGAGACAAGCGGTGGCTTGAGTAAGAGACTCTGATATGCCTTGATCGCAGTCAGGAAACGGAGTATTCCTTCGGAAAACTCCAGAATTCCGACGCGTGTCATCGCAGTAAACTGCTCTGACATGGGAGTGAGATATGAAAAAATTTTTGAAAGTATTGTGCCTGCTGGCGATTTTGTGCGTGGCGGGTCTTGCTCTTACACAGATGCGCGACGGTGAAAAGCCCGCCATAGAGGATATCGGATCCGGAGCGGAAGAGCTTGTGGATCAGGTGAAGGACATGTACGACGAATACGGCTCTGCAGCGGTAGCAAAGGCGGACGAAAAGCTCGGCGGTGTTGTGGAGCAGGCCGACGAGAAGATTAGCGACGTCGTAGAACAGGCTGATGAAGCCATAGGGGAAGCGGTTGAAAGCGCTGTAGAGGGTGCAAAAGAAGGATTTTTGGAAAGCATTAAGGAAAGCATCGGCAGCTTTTTCGAAAATCTGACTTCCAGAGAGAACTAAAATTCGGAAATGAGGCAGATAACCGCTGACGCTGGATGGCAAGGCGGTTTTTTGTATATACTCTATACTATACATTTTGGAAAGGTGGAGAAATTTATGAAGATTGCTTTTTTTAGTACGAAACCCTATGACAGAATCTGGTTTGAGCCTATGGGCAAGGAGTATGGCTTTGAAATCCGCTTTTATGAGGTGCCTTTTCATGAGGAGACCGTCTCCCTTGCAAAAGGCTTTGACGCGGTCTGCATTTTTGTAAATGACTATGTGAACGCCGAAATGATTAAGCAGCTTTATGACATGCATGTAAAGGCAATTCTCCTGCGAAGCGCGGGATTCAATCACGTGGATGTGAAGGCGGCTGAGGATAAAATTCAGGTGCTGCGCGTGCCGAGCTATTCCCCGGAGGCGGTGGCGGAATTTGCCATGACGATGCTTATGACCGTGAACCGCTATACGCACAAGGCATATAACCGGACGAGAGAATTTAACATGAGTCTGCATGGACTGATGGGCGTGGATTTTTACCGAAAGACAGCCGGAATTGTGGGGACGGGTAAAATCGGGCAGGCCATGATCCGCATCTGCAACGGATTTGGCATGGAAGTTCTGGCTTACGACCCCTATCCCAACAAAGATCTGGACGTGGAATATGTGTCGGTGCAGGAGCTGATGGAACGCTCTAACGTGATTTCCCTGCATTGTCCGCTTACCTCGGAGACAAAGCATCTGGTCAATGCAGACACAATCGCAAAAATGAAGGACGGCGTATATCTGGTCAATACCTCCCGCGGCGCCCTGATTGACACGGATGCTTTGATTGACGGACTCGTGGCCGGTAAATTCGGCGGCGTCGGGCTGGATGTTTATGAGGAGGAAGAAGGCATTTTCTATGAGGATAAGTCCAATGAGATTATGCGGGATGAAAATCTGGCCAGACTCATGACCTTCCCGAATGTGCTGATCACTTCGCATATGGGATTTTTCACGAGGGAAGCGATGCAGGCGATTGCCAAAGTGACGCTGGAAAATGCCTATGCGCTGGAAAACGGGCTGCCTCTGGTTAACCGTGTGGGCAGTGAAGCGGTAAAATAGTGTCTCTTATCATAAAGAAAATAACGGTAAGGCAAAAAACAGAGCCGAAAGGAGGCGGGAGATATATCCTGTCGCCTTTCGGTGGGACCGCCTGCTTAAAATGCAAGCCGGTTGATATCCGGCTTTGGAAAAACGGTTCGCGGAGTCTGACCCGGAGGAAGAGAAGTAATCGTCTGAAAGCCGCATTCCTTTGTGGAAATGTCATAATTATTCTTGAGAGGGGTCTATCTTTGTGCAACAAAATATGGTATACTTAGCAGGATACAAAACAGATACATAGCAAAATATACTATATTTGAAATGATATGTCTGGGAGGGAGATACATGAAGAAGATTGGGTTTAAATTTGCGTCTGCCATCATTGTGCTTGCACTGATTTCCATTATTTCGCTGGGACTTTTGGCCAACAGCATGACGGCGATTTCTCAGGGCAGTCAGGATATTATGAACAATGAGGTAGAAAAGATCAATCTGATCCATGGTATCTACGAGGACTATCTGGACATGTATATGAATGTGTATGCACATGTGAACGCCAAGCTGCTGCGGACGATGGATAAGCGCGCGGAGGATATTCTGGAGAGCCGGACGCAGATGTGGGAATCCATGGAAGCCTATAAGGCGAAGATTAACTCGGAGGAGGCGCAGGGAGTTTACGATTCGCTGGAGGGCCGGCTTGCCAGTTTCGATACATATGTGGATAATATCGTGGAGCTGAGCAGGTCAGGTGACAAGGAACGCGCCAATAACCTGATTGCTAATAATCTCGGTATGTTAAATAATACCATCGACAACAGCATGAACGATCTGCTGGAGTTTTCTGACGCGGAGCTTGCCGCCGGCAAGGTGTATCTGCAGGGAAAAGCGGATGGTTCCTATGTGCTGATTGTTTCGGTCATTGTACTTCTGATTGTGACGGCGGTTCTGGTTATGGTCATTGCGCACCGCATTATTGTAATGCCGATTCAGAAGATCGCTCAGGTTATCAACGGAATGATCGAAGACATACATAACAATAAAGGAAACCTTACCGAGAGAGTGCCTGTGCAGACGAAGGACGAGATTGCGGTACTGGCTACGGGTGTCAATGAATTTCTGGATATATTGCAGGATGTGATCGGCGGGGTGATCTCCTGCAGCGATGAGATTAACAGGCAGCAGCTCCATGTCAATGAAGTGGTGGAGGAGACGAACCAGAATGCCAGCGATACCTCGGCTACGATGGAAGAGCTGGCCGCCAGCATGGAGGAAGTGTCCGCTACGGTCGGCTATGTCAGCGAGAATACCAGAGAGGCGGAGGCTTCCGTCGGGAACATGGTGGATCAGGCGGTAAACGGCACGAAGTTTGCGGAGGAGATCCGAAGCCGCGCCGAGGAGCTGCGTAAGCTGGCACAGGAAAGCCGCGCTACGGCGGACGGCATGATAAAAGAATTTGATGTGTCTTTGAACGCGTCCATTGAGGATAGCAGACAGATTGAAAAGATCGGAAATCTGACGGCGGATATTTTGAGCATTGCGTCTAAGACGAATCTGCTTGCGCTGAATGCGTCCATAGAGGCGGCGAGAGCGGGCGAGGCCGGTAAGGGCTTCGCGGTGGTGGCCGAAGAGATCCGTATGCTTGCAGACAGCTCGAAGCAGACGGCCGGAAATATCCAGCAGATTTCCGCAGGCGTGGTGGCAGCGGTTATGACGCTGGCGGAGAACGCGGGCAGCCTGGTGAAATTCATTAATGAGCGTGTAATGCCGGACTACGAGATTCTGGAGCGTACCGGCGAGCAGTACCTGAACGATTCTATTACGGTAGACCGGATGATGGGCGAAATGCGCGATTCCATGGAGAACATCGGATCAATGATGCGCTCGGTGGCTGAATCGAATGAGAATATTACGAGCAATGTAAGAGAGAGCGCACAGGGCGTCGGCGGCGTAGTGGATAACACGGCGGCGCTTGCGGAAAATATGAAGGGCATTGTAGAAGCGCTGAATCAGGTTTCCGGCGTGGTAAGTCATCTGTCCGAGCAGACGGCATGCTTTGAAGGATAGGCTCGGGGAACAGGACGGAGGAAGAGGAGTTGAGCGAAAACTTAATGGAAAAGGGGCCGTCTGACACGGAAGAGGCATCCGGCGGCGGAGATACAAAAAGGAGTGGAAAAGGAGGCGATACAAAAGTCGGTCTTACGCTCCGTATACTGGTGTCGGCTTATGTGCTGTATCTGGCTTACGGTTTGATACGGGGATTCGGGGAAACTACAGGGAACGACAGAATATTAATTGCGGCTGCGATTGTTGTCTTTGTGGCGGCAGGCGGCGCAATCCTGATTCTTTCGGCGAAAAAACTGATAAAGAAGGAGTATGTGGATGCAGATGGAGAAACAGATGAAGATGAAGAGCGGTAAGGGGGCGGGCATCAGACTGAAAATCAATGCCTGCATTCTGGGTACGCTGATTGTGCTTGTAGCGCTGATGGTGGTGGTGATCAGCAGGGCCAGTCAGTATAACGCGCAGTATTCCCAGATCCTTGACAGCATCAGCAAGGTGACTTTCGTCAAGGATAACGCTTCCTATCTGGGGCGCACTGTTGTCGTGAAATGCAGTACAGGCGGGGATATCGCTTCGAGCGGACATGTGGAAGTGATTGACACGATGGAACAGTATGTGGCGGAGGTAGGAGAGAACGTTCCTCAGGAGGCGGAGTACTCGGAAATGCGCAACCAGTATGATAAGTTTGCGTCCGAAACCGGGAAATTTATTGCGTCTTTCCGTGAATTGCAGGCCGCCTGTGGCGCAGCCTATTCTGCTGCGGGCCTGAACGCTGCGCAGGACATGAGCGGTGGTATGAGTTTTGTCAGCTCCAGCGCGGAAATGCTTCTGGCTTCCGAGATAGCGAGGAGTGAGCTGATCGTCGATGAGATTCAGAATGATTTCAGGCGCACGCTCACCATGATCGGGGCGGCCGTTGTAGTTACGGCAATTATAGTCATAGCGGCAGCGTTTGTTCTGACACAGAGCATGACTGCGCCGATTATACAGCTCCAGAAAAGTCTTACTGTTATGTCAGAGGGAAATCTGACGGGTGAGGATATCAAAGTAAAGGGCAGAGACGAGGCAGGACGCGCCGCTTCGGCTTTCAATAAGATGAAGGGGAGTCTGGTGCACCTGATCAGCAAAGTGGCGACGAATATGGCGGAGCTGAAAATGGCTACCGCGACGGTCAATAACAGTGTGGATGAGAATGCGCAGGGCGGTACCCGGATTGCGGATGCGGTGGACGGGATGCTGGCTGCTTTGGAGAAACAGCAGGAGGAAGTCAGCCGCGCGCAGGAGCAGATCGGCGACATGGGGAACATAGCCGGAAAAGTGGCTGACTATGCCGAGGCGATTCACGGAAATGCAGGTAAGACGAGAGACAATGCCAGAGACGGTATGCAGAAAATCGTGGCCTATGTAGAGCAGATGCAGGAGGTCAACCGCTCTATGCGGGAAATGGAGAGCGTATTTGCTTCTTTCGGAGAAAACACGAAGGGTATGACGGAGGCGCTGGCGTCCATTTCTTCCATCGCGTCCCAGACGAATCTGCTTTCCCTGAATGCATCCATTGAGGCGGCGAGAGCCGGAGAAGCGGGAAGAGGATTTGCGGTAGTGGCTACGGAGATCCGGGATTTGGCGGATGATTCTCAGGCGGCTGCGGCTCATATCGGGAAGATGATCGAGGCTGTCAGCAAACAGGCCGATCAGATGACGGCGCGGCTGAGGGAGAGCCTCGAACAGCTTGAGAAGGGCAACCAGATGACGGGCGAAGCGAGAGAGAGCTTTGAGATTATTACAGAGGGTACGGATGAGGTCAACAATAATGTGGAGGATATCATTAGCGGCGTAGAGGTTCTGAGTGACAGAATCAGAGAGGCCATGGAGAGCATGGGAACCGTTAAAGATGCTGCGGACGGAAATGTGACGGAGATCAATGAAGTCAGTGCGGTCGTGGCCGAACAGTCCGCTAATCTGGAAGAGGTATCCGAAGCCATGGATAAACTGCTCATACTTACCGGAGACGTGGAAGGTCTGGTGAGCGAGTTTAAAATCTGAAACAGGACAGGAAACCTGGCGGCGGCACGGTATATATAGTATAATGTAGAAACATCCGCAGAGAGAGACGGAGCCTGCGGGTGTTTTTATTTTTCCCGGTTTGCAAGTTGTACACTATACAACTTGCGCAAGATGTATGTAAATGCTGAATAAAAAAGATTGACAATATATTGCCATATAGATATAATGAAAATGTCATCTGAGAAGATGGTGGTAAAAATGTACAGAATGATTTGTATATTAAGCGCTGGTTAAGCAAAAAGTTCCAATTACTGATTTTTTAAAAGGAAAAAGCTTTAAAAAAATTGGCAAATTGTATAGTGTACAACTTACGGGCGCGTGTAGACAAGTTGACTGTGCGAAACAACTATTTTAAAGGGAGGAAAAAGAGAACATGAAAAAGAAAGTTTTAGGCACACTTTTAAGTGTAGCAATGGTAGCTTCCATGCTTGTTGGTTGTGGCGGCGGTGAGGCACAGACAACGGCTCCCGCAGCAGAAGCTCCCGCAGCGGATGCTCCGGCAGCAGAGGAGGCTCCCGCAGCAGATGCAGAGGAAGCTCCCGCAGCAGATGCGGCTGAGGCTCCTGCAGCAACTGGCGGCAAGAAGGTTGGCGTGGCAATGCCTACCCAGTCTTCCGAGAGATGGATCAACGATGGCGCTAACATGAAGGCGCAGCTCGAGGCTCTTGGCTACGAGGTAGACCTTCAGTACGCAGAGGATGATGTACAGGCACAGGTTTCCCAGATTGAGAACATGATCGCTTCCGGCGTTAACTGTCTGGTTATCGCTTCTATCGACTCTGACGCGCTTGTAAACGTAGAGGCACAGGCGAAAGAAGCAGGTATTCCGATCATCGCTTACGACCGTCTGCTGATGAACACAGATGCAGTTTCTTACTATGCTACCTTTGATAACAAGGGTGTTGGTACCGCAATCGGTAAGTACATTGAGGAAAATGCAGGTCTTGATCCTGCGGATCCGAAGACCATCGAGTTCTTCATGGGTTCCCCTGATGACAACAACGCTCACATGCTTTACGCGGGTCTGATGGAGGTTCTGCAGCCCTACCTTGACAACGGCGCACTTGTTTGTAAGTCCGGCAGAACTTCTTTCGATGATACATGTATCTTAAGATGGTCTCAGGAGACCGCTCAGCAGAACTGTGAGAACTATCTGACAGGTTTCTACGCTGACGAGGATCTTGACATCTGCGCTACCGCTTTCGACGGTTTCGCATACGGCTGTAAGGCAGCTCTTGAGGGCGCTGGTTACACCGACGAGAACTGGCCTATGATCACTGGTCAGGATGCAGAGCTGATGGCTACCAAGAACATTATCTCCGGCAAGCAGACCATGTCCATCTACAAGGATACCCGTCTCCTGGCTGAGAAGTGCGTTACCATGGTACAGGCAGTGCTTGAGGGTGCAGAGCCTGAGATCAACGATACCGAGCAGTATGACAACGGTAAGATTGTAGTTCCTTCTTACCTGTGCACACCTGTAGCAGTTGACCAGTCCAACTATGAGGAAATCATTGTAAAGGGCGGTTACTACACAGCGGAGCAGTTAGCTGAGTAATTTTTATAAGTTTTCAGGAGGGCGGCGGCAGTTTTGCGGCCGCCCTTTTTCAACAGTCTGAAACCATGCGGCTTCCCGAAAACAGAATGCCGTTGGAACCGGGCTGTCAAGAAAAACAGATGGAGAAGGGAGTTGGGAAAATGTCGGATTACATCTTGGAAATGAACCACATTGTCAAGGAATTTTCAGGTGTCCGGGCGCTGGATGACGTAAATCTGAAAGTGAGACGCGGGGAGATCCATGCTCTTTGCGGTGAGAACGGCGCGGGAAAATCTACGCTGATGAATGTTCTCTCGGGTGTCTGGCCTCATGGTACATATTCCGGCGATGTTGTGTACAAGGGGGAGACATGTAAGTTTCACAATCTGAGGGACAGTGAGGCGAAGGGTATCGTTATTATCCATCAGGAGCTTGCTTTGAGTCCGCTTCTCTCAGTAGCGGAGAATGTGTTCCTTGGTAATGAGCAGTTGGCGGCAAAGGGGGTTATTGACTGGACGAAGACCAGACAGCGCGCGCAGGAAATGCTTGCGAGGGTAGGTCTGGAACATGAGGATGTCAATGTGCCGGTTAACTCGCTGGGTGTTGGTAAGCAGCAGCTTATCGAAATTGCGAAGGCGATGGCTAAGAAGGTAGAACTTCTGATCCTCGACGAGCCTACAGCGGCACTGAATGACGAGGAGAGTAAAAAGCTTCTTGATATTATGCTGGAGCTTAAGAAACAGGGAATTACCTGTATTATTATTTCCCATAAGTTAAATGAGATTGAATATGTATCTGACTCCGTAACGATTATCCGTGACGGTAAGACCATTGAGACTTTGATTAAGGGGAAGGATGACATGTCCGAGGACCGTGTGATTAAAGGCATGGTAGGGCGTGAAATGACCAACCGGTACCCGATGCGTGAAGGCGTTAAGATCGGTGATACCATTTTTGAAGTCAGCAACTGGAATGTTTATCATCCCGACGATGCGGAGCGTCAGGTTTTGAAAAATATTAACATCAGTGTGAGAGCGGGCGAGGTAGTGGGTCTGGCCGGACTGATGGGCGCGGGGCGTACCGAGTTTGCAATGAGCGTATTCGGGCACAGCTACGGGCAGAAGATTTCCGGTACCGTTAAGATCAACGGAAAAGCAGCGGAAATGAAAAACGTGAAGCAGGCGATTGACAGCAAGCTCGCGTATGTGTCCGAGGACAGAAAAGTGTACGGTCTGAACCTGATTGGCGAGATCAAGGAAAATATGACGATAGCGGCGCGGCCGAAGTTCTTTTCCAAGCACGGCGTGATTAACGGAAATGACGAGATCGTTGCGGCGGAAGAGTATAAGAAGAGGATCAATGTCAAGGCGACTTCCATCGAGCAGGTCGTTGGCTCTCTGTCAGGTGGTAACCAGCAGAAGGTGGTTCTGGCGAAGTGGATGCTGACGCAGCCGGATGTGCTGATTCTGGATGAGCCTACCCGCGGTATCGACGTGGGCGCGAAGTATGAAATTTACTGTGTCATAAATGAACTGGCTAAGGCCGGTAAGGCGGTGCTCATTATCTCCTCCGAAATGCCGGAAATCATCGGTACCTGCGACAGAACTTACGTGATTAACGAGGGACAGATTGCAGGCGAATTGAATCACGAGGAGCTGACACAGGAAAAAATTATGCAGTGTATTATGGCACATAATAGAAAGGGTGATGGAAATGAATGAGAAGAAAAAAGTAGTTAATCTTGACATGAAACAGTACGGCATGTTTCTGGCGCTTATTGCCATCTATGTGATTTTTGCCATTATGACAGGTGGGAAAAACCTTTCCCCGGCTAATATCAACAACCTTATTATGCAGAACGGTTATGTGGTTATTCTGGCCATCGGTATGCTGCTTTGCGTGCTGACCGGTAACGTTGATCTGGGCGTTGGTTCTGTTGTAGCGCTTACAGGCGCGGCGGCAGGTATTATTCTGATCGACTATAAGCTGAATATGTGGGTAGCGATTTTTGTTGCGCTGCTGATCGGCCTTCTGGTAGGTATGTTTGCGGGCTTCTTCATTGCTTATCTGGATATTCCGCCTTTCGTTGTGACGCTGGCTACGATGCTGATGGGCCGCGGCCTTACATACACGCTCTTAAAGGCGCAGACCAAGGGTCCCCATCCGGACAATTTCGTATATCTGGGCGCAGGCTTCCTTCCCACAGCTAAGATTAGCTTTGGGGACGGCACGCTGGATCTGGTTTGTATCGCTGTGGCGATTGTTGCTTCTGTGGCGCTGGTGCTCAATGAGATCCGCAGCATCAGGACGAAAGAAAAATATAATTTTGCGACCAATCCCCTGTGGCAGGTTGCACTGAAAATAGTAGTTATGCTCTTTATCATCTGGTTCTGCTTCCTTAAGCTGGCGCAGTACAACGGTCTTCCGTTCGTGCTTGTCATTATGGCGTTGCTAATTGCATTGTATGGATTTATCACAAGCAAAACGGTGGCAGGCCGTCAGATTTACGCGCTGGGCGGCAACAGAAAGGCGGCAAACCTTTCCGGTATCGACACGAAGAAAGTGTTCTTCTGGGTGTACACCAACATGGGTATTCTGAGTGCGGTAGCAGGTATCGTTTTGTCCGCGCGTAACTCTTCTTCCACCCCGAAGGCCGGCGACGGTTTCGAGATGGACGCCATCGCTTCCTGTTACATTGGTGGCGCGGCGGTAGCCGGTGGTGCCGGTACGATCATGGGTGCGGTAGTCGGCGCGTTCATTATGGGTATTCTGAATAACGGTATGTCCCTGTACGGCTGGTCTACAGATATCCAGAAGATCGTGAAAGGTGCGGTTCTTCTCGGTGCGGTAACCGTGGACGTTATTTCCAAGAGAAAGAAAGGCTGATGATCTGACAGTAAGATACATAGCAGATAGGGACAGCGGGGGAAAACGCGGCCCTTAATGTGTGAGGGCTGCCCGAAAGGGTGGCTCTCTGTGTGTTTATATAAAGGCAGGAAGCTGCGGAGACGGGTGTATAACAAAGTGTGACAGGAGTGTGCGATGGAGAAAGCAACGCCTAAATATATGGAGTTGGTCGGATGGATCAACGAGCAGATAGAGACGAAAAAGCTGGTTCCGGGTCAGAAGATGTATTCGGAAAACACGCTCAAGGAGATGTTCGGGGTTAGCCGTCAGACTGTCAGACATGCTATCGGCGTTTTGGAGAATGAGGGGGTGATCCGTCGGATTCAGGGGAGCGGTACCTACATCAATGACAACCGTCTGGCGAATCTGACGAAACGGATGCGCGTTTCCGTGGTGACGACCTATGTGGACGGCTATATTTTTCCGCGGACCATACAGGGGATAGAAAACGTGCTTCTCGAGGCCGGGTACTCGGTACAGATTGCTTTTACCAATAACCAGCACGGACGGGAAAAAACCATTCTGGAGGATATTATCAGCCGGGACGAGGTGTCGGGGCTGATTGTGGAGCCTACGAAAAGCGGCATTCCCAATCCAAACCTGCGGCTCTATCAGGAGATACGCAAGAAGCGGATTCCGGTGATCTTTATTAACAGTTTTTATCCGCAGTTAAAAATTCCGCATGTGTCCATCAACGACCATATGGCCGGATGGAAAATGACAAAGTATCTGCGTTCCATGGGACATGAAAAAATCGGTGGTATTTTTAAACTGGACGACGGACAGGGGCAGGCGCGTTTTTCCGGATATATGGACGCGATGATGGACGACGGGCTTGAGGTGGAGGATCGACAGATCGTCTGGGTGGACACAGAAGAGAAACAGCATCTGGAAAAGGCCTCCGAAAAGGTGCTGGAGCGTTTTAGGAACTGCACGGCTGTGTTCTGCTATAACGACGAGGTGGCCTTTGGATTGCTGGATATTTTCAAGAAAAACGGCATCCGGGTTCCGCAGGACATTTCGGTGGCCAGCGTGGATGATTCGGAGCTGGCTATTTTGGGAGAAGTGCCGATTGCTTCCACGCCGCACCCCATGGAGAGACTTGGCAGTAAGGCGGCGGAAAATCTTCTGCGGATGATTAAAGATCCGGGGTATGATGCGAACTATGAGTTTGAGGTGGATGTGGTGCCGCGCAGTTCGGTGAGGAAGATCAGGTAAAAAATGAAACATACAACTTGCACATTTGTATGTACAAGTAGTAGACTATATTATGGGATGCACAGTATGGCATGTGCAAATTGTGAAGGAATACTGTATACAAAATTGTATATGTGTACAACTTAAAACCTAGTTGCAGAAAAAACAAGCGACTGCGAAGCAGGCATTTGTTTTTGCGCGACGGTTTTAACGAGCAGACGTCCGACGAAGTCGGACAAAGAGTGCGCAGCACGGGTCTGCGAGTCTCACCGCCCGGCCGAAGTCGGACAGAGAGTGCGCAGCACGGGTCTGCGGGTTTCACAGCGCTGACAAAAACAAATTTTAAGAAAGAGAGGGTATTGTATGAGCGCAGCAAAGAACTACAAATTTTGGTTTTGTACGGGATCTCAGGACTTGTATGGGGATGAGTGTCTGAGAAAGGTGGCGGATCATTCCGCGAAAATGGTGGAAGGGTTAAATGCTTCCGGCAACCTGCCTTTTGAGGTAGTGTTAAAGCCTACGCTGCTTGGGCAGGCTTCTATCCGCAAGACCTTCAATGACGCAAACAACGATCCGGAGTGTGCGGGTGTCATTACATGGATGCATACTTTTTCTCCGGCGAAGATGTGGATTCTGGGCCTGAAGGAGTTCAGAAAACCGCTGTGTCATCTGCATACGCAGTTCAATGAGGAGCTTCCTTACGACACCATTGATATGGATTTTATGAACGAGAACCAGTCTGCGCACGGCGACAGAGAGTACGGCCATATCGTGAGCCGTATGGGAATTGAGAGAAAGATTATCGTGGGCCACTGGGCGTCTGAGCGCGTACAGAAGCAGCTTGGAAGCTGGATGCGCACGGCAATCGGCGTGATCGAGTCCTCCCATGTGCGCGTGTGCCGTTTCGGTGACAACATGAACAATGTGGCGGTTACCGAGGGTGATAAGGTAGAAGCGCAGATCAAATTCGGATGGGAAATTGACCATTACTGCGTGAACGACGTGGTAGAATATGTGGATGCGGTTGCACAGGGCGACGTAAACGCGCTGGTAGAAGAGTATTACAGCAAATATAAGATTATAGACGAGGGAAGAGACGCGGACGAGTTCAGAAGACATGTGGCAGTGCAGGCGCAGCAGGAGATCGGTATCGAGAAATTCCTTGTGGAGAACGATTATCATGCGGTTGTAACCCACTTTGGTATGCTGGGCGGTCTGAAACAGCTTCCGGGTCTGGCGATCCAGAGACTGATGGAAAAGGGCTACGGCTTCGGCGCGGAGGGCGACTGGAAGGTAGCGGCTATGGTTCGCCTGATGAAGCTGATGACGGCGGATATCAAGGGAGCGAAGGGTTCCTCTCTGATGGAGGATTACACATACAGTTTGGTGCCCGGCAAGGAAGGCATCCTGCAGGCGCACATGCTTGAGGTCTGCCCTTCTGTAGCTGACGGCGATGTGGCAATCAGGGTATGCCCGCTTTCCATGGGCAACAGAGAAGATCCCGCCCGTCTGGTATTTACGGCGAAGGAAGGCCCTGCGGTGGCGTGCTCATTAGTGGATCTGGGAACGAGATTCCGCCTGCTGATCAACGCGGTAGACTGCAAGAAGGTGGAGAAGCCTATGCCGAAGCTGCCGGTTGGTACGGCATACTGGACGCCGCAGCCGAATCTGGAAGTTGGCGCTACGGCATGGATTCTGGCGGGCGGCGCGCACCACACGGCGTTCTCCTACGATCTGACCGTGGAGCAGATGGCAGACTGGGCGGATGCGATGGGTATTGAGAGCGTTATCATTGATAAAGACACCAATATCCGTGATTTTAAAAATGAATTGAGATGGAATGCGGCGGCATATGCGTGATGGCAATGAGCAGTGCGCAGATGTAAGATAAAAAATGGCAGCTTGCTGACAAGTTTTTCAGATTACAGATGCATAGCGCGAAGCCCGCGGGCGAGGGAATCCGAAGGATTCTCGAGCTTGCACTGCGGATAAACATAAAGGAGGTAAAAGGGTAAGTATGGGAGCAAAAGAATGTATTGCAAGCGGTAAGGCGGTGCTGGGCATTGAGTTCGGCTCTACAAGAATCAAGGCGGTTCTGGTGGACGAGAACAACAAGCCCATCGCATCGGGGGCGCACGACTGGGAGAACAGACTGGAGAACGGCATCTGGACTTACAGTCTGGACGACATCTGGACGGGATTACAGGACTGCTATCAGAAACTGACAGAGGACGTGCAGGCACAGTACGGTGAGAAGCTGGTAAAACTGGGCGCAATCGGTTTTTCTGCAATGATGCACGGCTATATGGCCTTCAATGAGAAGGATGAGCTGATGGTTCCTTTCCGCACCTGGAGAAACACGATTACGGAGGAGGCTTCCACGAAGCTGACGGAGCTTTTCAACTATCATATTCCGCAGAGATGGACGATTGCACATCTCTATCAGGCGGTTTTGAACGGTGAGGCGCATGTGCCTGATCTGAAATTTGTGATCACGCTGGCAGGTTATATCCACTGGAAGCTGACGGGAGAGAAAATTGTCGGCGTGGGCGAGGCTTCCGGTATGTTCCCGATTGACATTGCGACGGGACAGTTTAACGAGAAGATGATCGCACAGTTTGATGAGGCGGTAGCGGATAAGAGCTTTGCGTGGAAATTAAAGGATGTGCTTCCGGCGGTATACACGGCGGGGCAGCAGGCGGGCGCGCTGACGGAAGAGGGCGCGAAACTGTTAGATCCCACAGGCACATTGCAGGCAGGCATTCCTTTCTGCCCTCCGGAGGGCGACGCAGGAACAGGTATGGCGGCGACCAACAGCGTAGCACAGCGTACCGGTAATGTATCTGCGGGAACGAGTGTGTTCGGCATGATCGTTATGGAGAAGGAACTCTCCAGGGTATATGACGCGATTGATCTGGTAACGACTCCGGACGGCAGCCTTGTGGCGATGGTACACTGCAACAACTGTACTTCCGATCTGAACGCATGGGTAAACCTGTTTAAGGAATACTCGGAAGTAATGGGCATGAAGGTGGATATGAACGAGCTGTACGGCAATCTCTACCGCAAGGCATTGGAGGGAGATGATGACTGCGGCGGTCTGCTTGCTTACAATTATTTCTCCGGAGAGCATGTGACGGGCTTTAACGAGGGACGCCCTCTGTTTGTAAGAAAGCCTGATGCGAAGTTTAATCTGGCGAACTTTATGAGAGTGCATCTGTTTACCTCTCTGGGCGCGCTTAAGACCGGTTTTGACATTCTTTTCCAGGAGGAGAAGGTGGAAGTGGATGAAATTCTGGGACACGGCGGTCTGTTCAAGACAAAGGGCGTGGGACAGAGCATTCTGGCAGCAGCGATGAACGCGCCGGTAAGCGTTATGGAGACAGCAGGCGAAGGCGGCGCGTGGGGGATTGCACTTCTTGCTTCCTACATGATTAATAAAGGGGCGGATGAGAGTCTCGCGGCATTCCTTGACAGCAAAGTGTTTGCAGGTCAGAAGGGCGAGAAGCTGGATCCGAAGGCGTCCGATGTGGAGGGCTTCAATAAGTTTATGAAGGTATACGGCGCAGGGCTGGCAATAGAGAGAGCTGCGGTAGAATCTATGTAAGTGAGTTAACGGGCAATGGCGAAGCGCAGCTATGCTTTGGCGGTCATTGTGTACATTGTATATTCCAACGCAGACCCGCTTCCGCTTCTCAAAAAACGCAGCGGTACTAAGCTTGATAAGACCTCGCTAAGTACCGGCGTCTTTTGAGAGTCTGCTAATGGATTATACAACATACACAATATAATCGACTAAGAGGCGCTTCGTAACCGCCTGTTGTAATTTGAAAAAGGAGTGAAAAACGATGCTTGAGGAACTGAAAAAACGAGTTTACGAGGCGAATATGCTTCTCCCGAAGTATGGACTGGTGACGTTCACATGGGGCAATGTGAGTGAGATCGACAGAGAGAGCGGCATTTTTGCCATCAAACCGAGCGGTGTTGACTATGATAAGCTGACTCCGGACGATATGGTGCTGGTAGATCTGGAGGGTAAGAAGGTGGAGGGAAAATACAACCCGTCCTCCGATACCGCTACCCATGTGGAGCTTTATAAGGCTTATCAGGAGATCGGCGGCGTGGTACATACCCATTCTTCCTATGCCACAAGCTGGGCACAGGCGGGCAGAAGCATTCCCTGCTACGGAACGACCCATGCCGATTACTTTTACGGGGAGATTCCCTGCCTGCGCTGTCTGAATGAAGACGAGATCGCGGACGCATACGAGAAAAATACGGGACTTCTGATCGTCAACGAGTTTAAGAGGATGGATAAAGATCCGGTGGCGGTTCCGGCGGTTCTGTGCAAGAACCACGGTCCTTTCGCGTGGGGCAAAGACGCGCATGAGGCTGTGCATAATGCGGTGGTACTCGAGGAAGTGGCTAAGATGGCTTACCGCGCGGAGACGATTCAGGCGAGAATCCAGCCTGCGCCGCAGGAATTGCAGGATAAGCATTACTTCCGCAAACACGGCGCCAATGCCTACTACGGCCAGTGAGAAACGGCGCGCAGACCGGAGAGTGAGCGGAAGCTGCCTGATAAAAAATCAGTGTAAGGCGACATATGCCGTTGAAATGAGCGGGCCGGTGTGAGAAGATAGTAGAAAGACAGCGGTTCGGGCGGCATATGTGCATGGTAAGAAAAGTGCTGAAAATGGCACCTATATTATAATCAAATGGAGGACAGCGATGAACAAATCAGAGTTACAAAAAACAGCGAACGAAGTCCGCAAAGGGATTGTAACTGCCGTACATGGAGCGAAGGCAGGACATCCGGGTGGATCTTTGTCGGCAGCAGACATTTTTACTTACCTGTATTTTGAGGAGATGAACATTGATCCGAAGGATCCGAAGAAAGCGGACAGAGACCGTTTCGTGCTTTCCAAGGGACATACGGCTCCGGGCCTTTATTCCGTTCTGGCAAACAGAGGATATTTCCCGGTAGAGGATCTGCCCACGCTGCGCCATCTTGGTTCCTATCTGCAGGGACATCCCTGTATGCAGGAGACGCCCGGCGTAGATATGTCTTCGGGATCTCTGGGACAGGGCATTTCCGCGGCGGTAGGCATGGCGCTTGCGGCTAAGATGGACGGTAAGGACTACAGAACCTACACGCTGCTTGGCGACGGTGAGATTCAGGAAGGCCAGGTCTGGGAGGCGTCCATGTTTGCGGGACACAGAAAGCTTGACAATCTGGTAGTGATCGTGGACAACAACGGTTTGCAGATCGACGGTAAGATCGACGACGTTTGCTCGCCTTATCCGATTGACAAGAAGTTCGAGGCGTTTAACTTCCACGTAATCAATATCGACGGCAACGATTTCGACCAGATCGACGCTGCATTTAAGGAAGCGAAGGCGACCAAGGGACAGCCTACCGCTATTATCTGTAAGACAGTGAAGGGCAAAGGCGTTTCCTTCATGGAGAACAATGCGGGATGGCACGGCAAAGCGCCCAACGATGACGAGTACGCGACGGCGATGGCAGATCTTGCAAAGATTGGTGAAGAATTAGGAGGTGCAAACTAATGGCAGATGTGAAGAAAATTGCAACAAGAGAAAGCTATGGTAATGCACTTGCTGAGTGTGGTGCAGATTTTCCGAATCTGGTAGTTCTGGATGCGGATCTTGCAGGCGCGACGAAAACCGGCGTGTTCCAGAAGGCATTTCCGGATCGTCATATCGACTGCGGTATTGCAGAGTGTAATATGACAGGTATTGCAGCGGGTCTTGCTACCTGCGGAAAAGTACCTTTTATCAGTTCCTTTGCTATGTTTGCAGCGGGACGTAACTTTGAGCAGGTTCGTAACTCTATCGGCTATCCCCGCTTAAACGTAAAGATCGGCGCAACCCATGCGGGTATTACCGTAGGTGAGGACGGCGCAACCCATCAGTGTAACGAGGATGTGGCTCTGATGCGGACCATTCCCGGCATGACCGTTATCGTGCCCTCTGATGATGTGGAGGCGAAGGCGGCGGTGAGAGCGGCGATCGAGATGGAAGGCCCGGTATATCTGCGGTTTGGCCGTGCGGCTGTGCCTGTAATTAACGACAAGCCGGATTACAAGTTTGAAATCGGCAAGGGCGTTCTCCTGAGAGAGGGAACGGACGTGACAATCGTTGCCAGCGGCATTACGGTTTCTTCCGCTCTGGATGCGGCGGAAATGCTTGCAGCGGACGGCATCAGCGCAGAGGTGATCAATATCCACACCATCAAGCCTTTGGATGAAGAGCTGGTGCTTGCTTCCGCGAAGAAGACCGGAAAAGTGGTTACGGCTGAGGAACATACCGTGATCGGCGGTCTTGGAAGCGCTGTGTGCGACTGTCTGTCTGAGAAACATCCCACACCCGTTTTGCGGATCGGTATGCAGGATGTATTCGGCGAGTCCGGTTCTGCGAATGCGCTGGTAGAGAAGTATGGTCTGGACGGAAAAGGCATTTACGAAAAGGTAAAAACTTTTGTAAAATAGAGAGGCACCTGATTATGGGTAAAAGAATATTGTCTCCCTCCATTCTGGCGGCAGATTTCGCCAGACTGGGGGAGCAGATTAAAGAGGCGCAGGAAGCCGGAGCGGAATATTTACATATTGATGTGATGGACGGGGTGTTTGTGCCATCCATTTCCTTTGGTATGCCGCTTATCCGCTCAATCCGCAAGGTGACGGACATTGTGTTTGACGTACATCTGATGATCGTAGATCCGGACCGGTATTTGAAAGAATTTAAGGCGTGCGGTGCGGACAGCATCACGTTTCATCTGGAGGCGACGGATGATGCGGAAGAGACGATAGACCTGATACGAAACATTGGCTGCAGGGTAGGTATGTCGATCAAACCGAAGACGCCGGTGGAGGTGGTCAGAAAATATCTGCCGAAACTGGATATGCTTCTGGTCATGACAGTGGAGCCGGGATTTGGCGGACAAAAGTACATACCTGAATCGACGGAGCGTGTCCGCCGGGTACGGGAGATGGCTGACGAAATGGGGCTTGACCTCGATATTCAGGTGGACGGTGGTATCACGGTGGAGAACGCGAAAATTGTTCTGGACGCCGGAGCCAATGTGGTTGTGGCCGGTTCTGCGGTTTTTGGAGGCAGTATTACAGAAAATGTAAAGAACTATCTGGCACAGTTCTGATTTGAAACGTGTGGCGCAGTCTTTCAGACTGCGCCATTTATTTTGCTGTCCGCCTCGGCCTTTCCCAGAAGATAGAGAAAAGCAATGGCGGGTACACGAAGAATCGGAATGGCCGTTTCGTGTTTGGCGATGCCGAAATCATTCATTTCTTTTGTAACCAGAAAGGCGTGCGTCACCTTTGTGGTTTTATCTTTGCACAATTCCACGATTGCGTCTGAGGCAGGTATGTGGGAATTGTTGCGGTATTTTACCTCGCAGAGAATTTTTCGCCGGGGAAGTTCTACCACAACATCGACTTCCTTTTGATTGTCTCTGGCATTTCTGAAATATCCAAGCTGCGCCGGAGTGCCCTGATAGTAGGAAACCATGTGCTTGTAGACGGCGGTTTCCACCATGATGCCAAGTTCAGTCTCGTCTGAAAGCACATCGTCGATCATCAGCACCGCATTGCGGATAGCGGCGTCGGCAATAAAAATCTTAGGTTTTCCTTTTAATGCCCCTTTGCTTCCTACATTCACAGGCTTGGCCAGATAGATGAGGTTGGACATTTCCAGAGCTGCAATATAGCTGTCGATAGTCGAGACGGAGATATTTTCAAGTTCCTTCGCGGCTGTGGTTGCACTGAAAATTTCCGTGGTGTTCATGCACAGATACAAAAACAGCTTTTCCATGAGCAGAGGATTGCGAATGTTAAACAGAGACAATACGTCGCGCTTAATGACTTTGTCTACGACGTCTTCACGAAGCATCCGCTGGGCATACAGATCATCACTGGACAGTACAAGCTCCGGAAAGCCGCCGATGGTCAGATACCGGTTGAAATGATTTCGCAGAGGTAAAAACCGGCTCACCAGTTCACCCAGTCTGGCATGATCCATGTTTGTAAGCTCACAGGGCTGTATGATATCGCCGGCCAGAGGATCTTCCAGACCGAGCACTTTACAATATTCATAGAAGGACATGGTTGGTATTTTCAGAACATTCCATCTGCCGGTGCCGCTGTCGGCGGCTCCTTTTTCTAAAATAGGACTTGCGGAGCCTGTTGCAACCATACGGATATCTTTCCTGCTGTCGTAAATAACCTTCATCCATAATTCCCAATCATCCGTATATTGTATCTCGTCAAAGAAGAGATATTTTTCTCCTTCAATCGGATACATGGATTCATAGACGGATAGGACAGTTTCCACATTGACGAGCTTTAACATCGGGTTGTCGAAGGAAATGTACAGGATATTTCTCGGATGGACACCCTCGTCCAGCAGCTTGTCAATAATCTGATAGAGAATCGTGGTCTTGCCGACCCGCCTTACACCGGAGAGTACAATAAAACGGCGGATGCTGGGGTGTTTTAGCATTTGCAGCGCTTCGTAATATGCCAGCCGTCGCTGGGGTTTCGCGTCGTCCCTGACAGCGGAAGGCGCTCTCCACCAAGGGTTATACTGCCATAAAACTTTTATGATTTTTTCCTCGCTTACGATTGCCATAAGATACCTCCGCTTATTATATAAGGTAGTATTTCTGTGTAAAACAAAAGTATACTATGGAAACAGTATGACTAATATTTTGTTATATTATACTAACAGATATTAATTATTGCAAGTATATTATAGAAATAGTAAAGATATTTAAATATTATAACCATTTAATTTATATGCTATTAGCATGCTATAAAATGGAAACGCACAGACTATTTTGATGTTATAACCATGGAATAGTCTGTGCGTTTTTTAAACATACTCTGTAAACGGGATGTTACGAGACAATATTTTGCAGCCAGATCCCCTTCTTAACCAGCACAAATCCGATGACGCACTTGATCCAGTCACCCATCTGCACGAAGGCGTAGACGGCTATCACGGGCAGGCTCGTATAACGGGTCAGAATAAAGGCGATTACTACATTGACGCACCAGATGAAAACGCTGTCGAAAAGAAAGGTGATAATCGTTTTGCCGCCGGAACGCAGTGTAAAGTACGAGGCGTGAAGAAAGGCGTTCTGGGGCATAAAGACGGCTGCAAGCATGATAAAGTATGCCGCGAGCGTCCGCGCCTCGGCGTTTGTGTTGTAGAGCAGCGGAAAAAACCGTGCCAGCACGAGCATGACGGCGGCAATGAGAACACAACTGAATACGGAGAAGGCGATCATTTTATTATCCGTATCCCGCGCTTCCTCCATTTTGCCCGCGCCCAGAAGCTGGCCGACAATGATTGCGACAGATTCACCAAGCGCAATAAACACGATGTTAAATACGTTGTTGATCGTATTGGAAATATTAAGCGCGGCTATCACGTTTAAGCCGCGGATAGAATAGCACTGTGTCAGCATCGCCGTTCCGGCAGCCCAGAACGTTTCGTTTAAAAGAAGAGGCATACCCTTTGTAATAATTTTGAACATAAGCGATGCAGGGACCTTTAAGGTGGTGTAAAGTCCCTGGATAAAGGGATGATCCTGCGCGTGGCGGTGCGTATGGATCAGCACAATGCCGCATTCAACAAAGCGGGAAATAATCGTGGCGATGGCGGCGCCCTGCACGCCAAGAGCCGGTGCGCCGAATTTGCCGTATATCAATATGTAATTTAAAACCAGATTGACAAAGACCGCGATGACACCCGCTTTCATGGGCAGAATCGTCTTTCCGCACTCACGCAGGGTACTGGAATAGACCTGAACCAGCATAAAAGGGATCAGACCGGGAAGCATAATCCGGAGATATTCCCTGCCGTAACGCAAAGTGGCGGCCGCACTTTCGGCTGTGCCGTCCCCCTGCAAATAGAACGTAATCAGCGGATCCCCGGCGGTCAGAAAAAGAATGACGGTGAATAAAGTAATTAAGGAAACCATCCATATTTTAAAGCGGACAGTCTGCCGGACACCCTCATGATTTTTTTGGCCAAAATACTGCGCAGTAAAAATACCTGCGCCGGACACCCCGCCAAACAGGCATAGATTGTAGACAAAGAGGAGCTGATTGACAATGGCCACGCCGGACATTTGTTCCGTGCCGATCTGCCCGATCATAATATTGTCCAAAAGACTCACGAAGTTTGTGATGCCGTTCTGAACCATGATGGGAACCGCAATGGCGAGCACCATCTTATAAAAGCTCTTGTCTCCGATGAATTTGTGTCTCGTTTTCTCTAAAAGTCTCATTCCACCATTCTACAGTATCTGCTATGCGTATGCAACTCGTTTTTGGGCTTTTTTGGGAGTGTTGTTTTTGGGTGTATATAATGACTACATTTTGTAAAATTCTGTTGTGGTGCATTTTTCCCGGATTAAACGAAATGTTGATTTTTTTCAAATTCCGGCTTGCCATTAAATGAATGATGAAATATGATGAAATAAGCGAAAAAGCACAAACTATAAATAGTTCAGGATGGAGGAGACGTCATATATGGAATTTCAAAATTTAACGAACTGTGAAGAGATGGTGATGAAGACGGTGTGGGATGCGGAGAAGGAACTGGATCTGGCGGGTATCACACAGAGAGTAAACGAGACGTATCATAAACAGTGGAAACCACAGACCGTTTCCACTTTTCTGGCGCGGCTTGTCAGGAAGGGGTATTTGAAACACTACAGGCAGGGACGGGTGTTCTATTACCAGATAGTGGTTCTGCAAAAGGACTATCTGGGGGAAATGGCGGAGCGGTTCGTAGAATTTTGGAAACAGGAAAATGTGGATGTCTTTTTAGAGGCATTGGAAAAGCAGTCTGCGTTTGGCTGACAGTCTGCTGTTGCTTGCTTTTTCGTTAATTCGCACCAAACGTCATATCAAACAATAACACCCGCACTTTCCGCATTAGCAACAGATTAGTGACAGATTTCTCTTGGCCGGAACCGTTCCCATCGCGCTGTTCATGCGGGTTTTACGATTTAATAAAAATTTAATTAATAACAAATTAGCGACAAATCGGGTGATTTTGAGCAAATTACAATTGTTCACACACGAATTTGCGAACAGAATTTTAACAAGAAAGTCTGGAAACCTGCATGAATACTGGGTAAACGGAAAACGAGGATTTTTTAAGGCGGACGGCTCCTAAATTGTGGCGGATACAGGCGATGAGGCCGAAATTCCCACTGACGACGAGCAAATTAATGAGGAAGAGGAAAACAACGAGGAGCCCACGGAAGATAACGACACACCTGTTATTGATTCCGACGAGGAGCCCGTTGAAGATTCTGTAGAGGAGCCTGCAGAGGAAGAAGTTGTGGACCCCACAACCGACGAAGAAGCTCCCGTGGAGACCGTGGAAGAGCCTTCCGACGAGGAAAACTCTGTCCTGAATAGCGAGGTCGACGCGGTTGTGGACACCGACTCCGTGATTACGGTTGCGTATGCAAACGACCCTGAATCGGATACCGCGGCAAACACGGCTGAGGTTATTTTCCTTGGCGGCTGTGTGAGCAGCGAGAACAAGCTGGCGCAAGGCAGGGATCTGAAATTCAGAGTAGAGCTTGCGGCAGGCCGCAGTCTGGTCAAGGTTGAGGTGAAGACCGTGGATGGCGACACCGAAGCGGCTGCCAGTGTGTCCGACTCCAAAGGCGTTTACACCGTTGACAAGAGCGTTTTTACAAAGGGAAGCGGCGACACAGCGACCGCTCTGGGCGGCAAGATCATCGTTACCACCAAGGAAGTAAATTACAAAGTAAGCTTTAACGGTGACGACAGCGTAGCCGGCTCCTACAAGGTATATCCTGTAGTAGCAAAGAGCGAGACTGATAAAACGGAAGTTCTGGGCACAGAGATTACAGGTTCTGCTGCTACGGACGTGGCATACGGAACACCCGCGAAATTCGCTCTGGTGCTTACCGATAACAGCGGTGTTGTTGAGAACAAGATTGACAGCATCACCCTGAACGGTGTGGATATCACGCCGGCACCTGCTGAATTGAATAAGATTGGAGATGCTGCGGAAGCGGATAAAACGAAATGCTATACTTTCACGGTAGATCCTTCCAAAGCCGGAGATCTGGGCGAGGCTACCACGGCTGATGCTGCGGCTGTGGTGAACGTAAAGGTAGTGGCGAAAGCGAAACTGACCGTGGCATTCGACGGTGAGAATGCAAACAGTACAGTAGCGGCATCCGCGACCAATACGGCGGAGACATTTATCAACTATGACGGGACAAAATTTGGCACAGACTCCACCTTTGTCGAGGATGACAAGGAGAATCTGGCGAAATCTCTCGCATTTAAAGTAACGCCTGACAATAACTATAAGATCGTCGATGTGACGGCAAAGGCTGTTGTCGGCGACGAAGAAGGTACGACAGTGACTGTCACCAAGGCAGCAGCGGCGGCTGACGGTTCTGTGGAGTGCACCATCGCTCTTTCCGGCGTGGGAAGCTTCTCAGAGGACACCGATCTGACGATCTCCATCGCAACGGCGCTGGATGATACGAAAGACAGCGTTCATACCATCAACTTTAAGAAAAAAGCAGGAGGCGCACCCGAAAATGCAACCATTACACACGGTGCAGCCAGCGCAGATAATGCGTGGGAAAGCGGCAGCCTGACTGTTACAGATGATACTTATAAAATTAATGTTGCGCCTGTTACCGGTTACAAGCTTGCTACAGGCGGCGATGATGACAAGGACGGAGCTGATGCTTCCCTGAAAGGTAAGCCCTATGTAACCATCATTGAGAACAGAAAGTATGAATCCGCGACAGCGGCCGGGACATACGATGACGTAAAAACCTACACGCATAAAGAAAATGCTTCTTCTGTAATCACGTTAACACTGGCAGACAAGACTACCGGTGACACAAATTATGCTCCGGATGCAACTGATAACAGGAAGTTCATCACCACTTCCGTTGACGTAGTCATCGACACGACTGTAGAGAAAAACGACGGCGAGAAGTTCGTTTCCTTTACAGACTCGCTTGGTGCCGGCTACGACATTACTTCGGACGGTGTGATTCACAACGAAGAGGCGGATGATGAGGAAAACGCATGGGTAGTTCCCGAGACAGTAGATGTCCTCACCTTTACGGTTACCTCTGAGAAAGAACCTGCGGTAACTGTGGGAAGCAGCGAGTGTGAAGGCACTGCAGCTGAGAATGTTTACACCTACAGCGTTCCCGCTAAGACACTGAGCAGCAGTTCTCAGGCCCCCACGGAAATCGTGATCGACACAAATGCTGTCGCTGAGGAAAAGGTCGTAAAGGTAAAAGTTGTTGCGGACGACGTAACCGTAAGTGCAGCAGTTGATGATGATGAGTTGACGGAAGAAACCCTCGAAAGCGAAGATGAGGACGGTTACTACACCCTCAGCGCAGCTCCCGGGGAAGGCTCGGATCTTACACTGCACTTCGAGCCTAAGCCCGGTGTAACGATTGAAAAGGTTTCCTGCAAGATGGGTGAAACCACGAAAGAGGAGACACCTGACAGAAAGGGTAACGTATCCTTTACCCTGACCGTAACCGACAATGTGACTGTGGATGTAACGTCCAAGAGCGATTACCGCGTGAAGCTTACCGGTGCAGACGGCGAGCTTGCAGTTGACGGCGGCGCTTATGTGGCGGACTATACTGACACAGACATTACAATCGGATTGATCAAAGCCGGTGCTCCTTACACAAATGATCTCTATGATGTTGTTGTGAAGGACGGTGCAAAGACTGCCGCTACCGAAGCGACAGTGAGCGGTGCAACGGCTACGATTGCGTCTATTGACAAGACAGAGTATGGCAAAGATCTGACCATCGAAGTTTACATCAATAAGACCACGAAGTACACAGCTACATTGAAGACAAACGCTGTCTCCGATGCAGTTACCGTGAGCCGTATGGTAAACGGAAAAGATACCAAAGTGGCGGAAGACGCTACGGTTGAGATTATGCCTGATGCGGCGCTTGTATTTACCGTAACCCCGGCAGCGGGCGCGAGCCTGAGCGATCTGGCAGCGGAAGTTCTTGCAAAAGACGGCTCCGAGCTGGCAGCAGCGAGCACTCCTGTGGAAGTGCTTGCCTTTGAGGATGGCGTTCTTTCCATTCAGACGAAGCCCGGCGCGGCAAAAGATACGGAAGTGCTGGTAAGCATCTACAATAAGAACGCAAAAACAGAAGACGGCAAGGCGGATAAGACTTCCTTAACGGGTGGTAAGTTCGTTCTGAAACTGACAGATCCCCTTGTGAAGACTGCTGAGATCAGCAAAGTAAACGCAGTGGCAGGCTCCGGCACCAACAGAGCTGTCAGACTGAATGTAAGCGTAGATTTCAAGAATAAGAAGAACCTTCCTGTTGGTCCTATTCGGGGCGATCTCTACTACAAGGTAGAGCTTACTGCTCCGACAGGTGCACCTGCAGGCGTGACAGTTATTCCTGCAACAACGAAGTATGTACGAATTGACGATTATGCAAATACGGCTAAGACCGTTGAAGTGGCGCTGGTAACTGCAGCTCCCGGTGATAAAACGGATGTCGATCCCGCTGTACTTGCGGACATCGCTGAGGTGATTTCCACAACGGCAAAGGTTACACTGGTACAGTCCCTGTCAACTAAAGATTTAGAGACAGAAGCAGTTGTTGACGCGGATTACGTGGCTGGCCCTGAGGCTGCTATGAGAGACAATACGCTCAACACCAAGGCGCCGGTTTATGAGACGAAGCTTACCGTAAAGAACGTTAACGGCGCGACTGTGTTTACAGGACAGAGCGATGTCAAGGTGGCGACGCCTGTGTTTGGCAAGAACACCGCTTATGACAGCATTGACGTAGAGTTCGTAGATACCAAGACCGGCGTGCGTTACGGCAACGAGCTTGACGGAATTTTTGACACATACGTTGCTTCTGACAACAGCATTATGGTCAGTGTCGATGATAGTGTCAGAGTAAACAGCAGTTATTATAAGAATATGCTCAAGACGCTCGGTGTGAAGGTAACGGCGACGGCTCCTGACGACAGCTATGCGGCTTCCGCAGTTGTGAAGCTGAAATTTAAGCAGGGAATCTATAGCGTAAATGTGGATGAGAGCAAGGCGAAGCTGCCTGAGACCATCTACAAGGATTCCAAGAAAGCGGCTTCCGTAAAGATTACGCCGCTCCTGAACTATGGTGTGAAAGAGTATAAGCCTGCAAAGGCTGCTGTGACCTGGGAGATCGCCCGGGCATACGGCAATAACAGCTCCTATGCGGCGGCGGCTTTAACAGGTAAGAAGCCTCTGGTTTCCGTAAAGAACGGTACGGTTTCCGTGGCAAAGGATTATCAGGTACAGGCGGATGAAGCGGACAACAGATTTACCGTTACCATCAGGGCGAACGATTTCGCTGGCAACGGCGATTCCGTTTGCACAACCAGAACCTTCGAGATCACCGATCAGAAGAATGAGATCGGCAAGCTGGTTGTTTTGGATGCAGAGGGTAATGTGAAAGATCCTGCTGCCCTCACCGCTGAGGATTTTGATTATTGGAATCACAGCACTAATAACGAAACTGATGACACGAGTAAGTATCTGTATGTAGCTGCACTGAAGAAGGGCGTGAAGGATGCCGGCAGCTATACCGATCCGGATGATTTCATTCCGGTAACCTTCAAGTCCGGCAACGCGAAGGCTCTGGCGGTAAATACGGCAAGCGGCCTGCTTACCTTCTCCAAGCCTGCAGACAAGATTAAGATGACAGCTACCACGGTTGACGGCGGCAAAGCTGCCAAGGCAGAACTTGTCATCAACGTGAAGCCTTACAAGCAGGTTGGCCTGCTCATTGAGGGCGTTGACAGCGAAAGCGGTCTTGACGAGACAGATATCCACTATTCAGGCGGCAGCAATGAGTCCTACTATCTGTACCCTCATTACATGACAAGCGAAGGCTGGAGCGGTATTTCTGATTATAAGAATCTCAAGATTACCGTGAAGGGCGGCAAGTTCCTTGCCAATAAGAACTGGGCAAAGAACAGAGGAAACTATATGGGTTATGCGGTTGTCGTGACGGATAAGAGCGGCAAAGCTACCATCACCATAACCGATACCGCCAACAAGGATAAAGCGAATAACCATAAGGATTACACCATCACCAACGACAGCCATACCACTGTGAAAGCGCCTTCCATCAAGCTCTTTGATCCGAAGAAGGTAACCGCAGACACAGAGGAAATCACATGGCAGGTGACGGACAAGAACAATGACAACTACGCAGGCAGATATGTGAAGCTGACGCCCGACTTTACGGTTACGGCTTCCAACCCGGCATACGGTCTTCTTTCCAGCAGGGGAGAAATCTTAAAGATCGATGAGAACGGCCGGTTTACACTGTCTCCCAGTTCTTTGTACAGCGGCACATACAAGATGATCGCTACTGTCGGTTCCATGACAGGCGGTGAGTTCGTGGCAGCCGCAAAGGATGCGAAACTGAGCTTTAGCATTCCTGCAAAGAAACGTAAGACGACTCTGACCGTAAAGGGCAACTATACGCTGGATGCCAAGGGTGCGTCTTATGCAGTGATCGATGTAAAGTCCGATTATGAATTTTTGATTTCTGACGCGATGAACGTCATCAAGAAAGAACAGGGCAAGGACGACCACACCAACCGGTTTACGGAGTTCTTTGAGGTAAGCACTAAGGGACCTGCAACTTCCTACAAAGACTGCTACACCATCGGTTTGAAGCCCGGCCTTTCCGCCGAGCAGATTGCATACATTACCTCGAAAGAAGGTAAGGACGACTGTACGGGTTATATCACCGTAACGAATTATGAGAATGGTATTGGATATGGAGCTCTGAATACCAAGGACGTGCAGGTGAAGATTTCCTTTAAGGAAAACAAGTACAGCATGACAGGAGCGACCATCTTCTCCAACGGCACAGCCACCACACCCGTGACGGCTACCGTGAAACTGATGAACGGCAAGCTGCACGAATATGCGGCGCTGGTTGGCATTGATGTGAATGACGATAAGGCATTTGCAAAAACCGTTGGGTTTGTAACAGATAAGGACAGCCCGGATTACGGAGATATTCTCATCACAAGTAATGCAGCGGCAGTTGCACCGGGCAAATACGACGTGAAGCTGATCGTTGTACCCCAGAACTCCGGCTTTATAACGTGGGTAGAGGATGAGACTCCCGCAGGCGGACATTGGGTTTATGCGAATGATAAGACGGAGAACGGAAAAGTTCTGACAGAGGCCGAGCTGATTGCAAAGGCAGGTATTCCTGTTACGGCTAAGGTTGAAGTAAAGGCAGTAGATACCAAGAGCATCGCAAAGGCGAAGAGCCTGAACGTGACACTCAGCACACAGAGCTGCAATGCGTACATGAATGAAAGCGGTACGACCAATTACTTTGGCAACGGTTATGTACAGCCGGCAACTCCGACCGCCAGCGGTTATTATCAGGCAGATGTGCCTTACAGCATCGCAATCAACGGCTCCGATATAGCAGGGGCAGCGGACAGCGTGAAGGTAAATCTGACCAAGAAGACCGGTGAGACGACAGTAGATCAGAATAAGATCACCGTTGCAGCAGGTGTGACGGAAGATCTGGTGAAGGCAGTTAAGGCAGTCAGCTACGATGACGACGATAACGAAATACCTGTGATTCGTTTACAGGTGAGCAAGAAGGCTCTCGTTGCCCTGACAAATATGAAACCGGCTGACAAACCGATCACCGGCTACGGCAAAAAACTGAAAGTACCTGTAGAGATTAAGTACACGAACGGAATCACCACCACAGATACCTTAAACTTCAATATCACCATGCCGAAGAAAGCGCCCGCGGATTTTGCAGAAGTGCAGAAGAACATTGCAGACAACAAGGCAGTGATCGAGAAGATCCAGACCAGACTTATCGGTTCGGCCGATGGAGAACTGAGCAGGCTTTTCACTGATGTTTATAACAAGGTAAACAGTCTCGTTCCGGCTGACACGGATGTGAGTGTAGATGGTGAGCTGAATAAGAAGTATCTGAACGACGGTGAGGATGTAGCACCGGGTACGGAGACAGATAGACCTGATTACAACGGCATCATGAATGCAGGCAAGGCGAAGGTAACCCTTACGCTGACAGATCTCTCCAAGGCGTCTGAGAATACCGCAGATGTAAGCTGGACCTACACGCTTGGCATGAACGCGAACAGCAGCGACATAAGCGGAGCAGTATCTGCAATTCAGGGCCTGAGCCTCACTTATGACAATGACACTACCGCAGCAACTCTTCTGGCAGAGATCAAAGCAGATGAGTCAGTGAAGCCTTATCTGGATGCGAGAAAGGGACACCTCTCCCTGAAAGTAAGCTCCTTCATTAAGAAGCCTGCAACAACGAAGGCTTCTGGTAGCATCAAAGCGAAGATTCAGGTAAAGAATCTGATGAATCCATGGATCGACGAAGAAATTTCTGTTGCTACTGTCAGTGGAACGATTGCACAGCTCAGTAGTCTGACCGAGGCAAAGGAAGCAGTCGCAGCACTGTTTGATGGAGAAGCCAAGGTTCTGGCATATGTAGACGCTTGCAGCGGACAGGATGAAATCATGAAGCAGGCAATCCTGAAAGCGGCTGCGGATGCGGCAGGCAACAAGGATATAACCATCGCATTTAAGGCAGACACCGAAGCGAAGAAAGGCTGGGATTACAAGCCTGCAAAGGCAGCAACCGAGGAGACACCGGAATCGCCCGCCGAGAGCTCGAGAGCCGAGGCTGAGGCTGGAAGTCTGGGCTTCACACTGGTTCTGACCAAACCGCAGGCTGACGGAAGCAGAAGCGCAGAGATCAGCGTAACGCCTGTAACGATTGACGCTGCAAACGCAGAGAAGTACGTTTCTCTGGCAGACGCTAAGAAAAATATTGCAGCGGAAGTTGCCGATGCGACAGAGTATACGAAGCTGAAAGCGATTGTTGCGAACGCAGCTACTGCGAATGATGCGGATGCGATCAAGACAGCGATTGGAAACGCATTAGATACAGAAACCGCTAAATATCTGGGCTATGAGTGGGAGTGGGCCAAGAACGCAGAGAAGAAAGACGACTTCTCCTACACAGCGGCTACCCAGAACACGAAGGGTAAACTCTCCTTCCAGATTGTTCTGACGCTTACGGGCGCAGCGGACGCAGGACTGACTACAGGCGTGACAGAGACGATCTCTGTAGCAAATGCAGAAGTAGTGGACGAAAACGACGATTACCAGACAGCGGAGGAGTTAAAGGCTGCAATCGAGGGAATCGGAACGACTGCAAAGCCCATTGAGGCGGCAACTCTTCCTGCGGATATTAAGAATGCCAAGACGGCTCTCGACGCAGAGATTATTAAAGTCAACAAAGCGAAGTCTGCTATAACTGTAACCACGGAAAACGTACAAGAGGCAGAGGGTGTTACTGCTACGACCTACACGACATCACCTGCTGAAAACGCTACCAAGGGTGAGTACAAGAATGTAAAAATCACCATCGGAACAGGCGAAGAAGCCATCGTATTTACACATGATTTCAATTTCGCGGTGGCAGCGGCTACTCCGGGTGCGTAAGTTCGTCAGTGAAGCAGTAAATGAAATGAATCAGAATTATGAGTAGCAGAAAACCCCCGCAGGATGATTCCTGTGGGGGTTTTTTTAAGATTGTAATGATTATGCCAAAGAATATTTATTCCAATGCTGTTGCAACAGCTCCCTTTCAACCCAGAAGTTTAAAAATTTCTTCACACTCTGTTCCAGTATCTGGTCATCAGGAATTTCCTGACATGCTTTCAACCCGTTAATAATAAGATCCTCGGTAAACTCTGTTTTTCCCTGCTGCAATATTAAATTATAAATTGCAAAATCAAGGTTCTCATTGTTCGTTAAATCCATTTCGATTGCACACATAATCTTTCCTCCTGAATTGACTTGTTTCCATTTTAATAGGATTTGCCCTTAAAGTCAATATATAGTATGTTCAAAATTTTATATATCTATATGTTGTTCATAAAGTCAATAATATATTGGCTGACCTTATCTGCTATACCCGCGCCAATCCTTTCCCGCTCTGCTTTAAAATCAAAATTCGTTGAACAGGTTTTCTCTATATCCATGTATATAAAGAAAAATGGATTAAAATGCAGGTTATTCTCTAATACTTTACTGATATCTGACACCTCGTCCAGACAGACTAATTGTTCGTCTGCATTTTCACTATATTTTTTGTAAATATGCAGAGCCTTTTTGGTTCCCGTTTTGGGGGTTTTAAACACAGAGAAACAGGCATCTCCATATTGCTCCCTTAGTACATCGGCAACAATGCCCTGCAATATATCGCCGTCAGTTTTGAACGACAGCAATTTATTACGAATAAAAATAAGTAAAAATCCGTCATTGTTTGTCAGATTTCCTTTCTGGCTATAATCGGCAGATTTTGCCAGCAACAAATTAATTGTATTCAGAAAGCCGTCTATATCTATGCCGCTTTTTCTGTTTTGAAAATTGGTGCCGCTTTGGCATTGTGCAACCGCTTTTTGAATTTCTTCCTTCCGGCTCACTATTCCATGGGCAACTGCTTTATCTATAACGCCAAACTCTTCCTTTCGCTTAATCAACGAAGTAAATCTTCTCTTGTTTGTCAAAAGCTCTGTCAACATTTTGTTTAATTGAGAAGATTCCTCAATAATTTTTTCAAAATATATTTTCTTTAATACGGTTACCAGCCATGCGTCGTCCCATTGACTGATCACATATCCCCATTCCAGTGGAGAAGTCTGCGGCTGGATGGCGCGCCAAAGCCCGGATATATTATAGGGAAGGGTATAATGATAGGGCTGTCCCGGATGATCGGCTGTGCTCTTTACCTCCTGTGCGCTTTCATTATTCTTTAAGTAGGCATATGCAATTTCTTCAATACTCATCTGGAGTAAATAGTCTGTTTTTACAACATGATGATGGTATATAATATTACAATATAAATTCCATCTCCTGAGTAAAAAGTCCTCTATCGTATTGACAACACTTGTGCAGGGACAAAATAAAAAACGGCATTCCCCCTCGACAATAGTCGAAACCAATTTCATGCCTGAAATTAATCTCTCATATTCAATGATTCCCACACTAAATCCTGAGTTAATGGCATCTCTGGATACATAGTCTAACCGATCTCCATCGAGCGTACCCGATATGATATTATGCAGGTCTTTATAAAATAAACCATTCTCCTCCAGAATATTTAACACAATTTCACTTACAATCAGGCGAAATACCTGCCGATTATATATATCCGCGTTTTTAGCCAGCGTCTCATTGATGTCATCTATCGCATCTTCAAACAGTATTTTGGCAATGCCATTGCCCATCTGCTCATGTAATTCCAGATTATTTTTGCAATAGTGATGCATGATCTTTTTAAACGCTGCCACAGTTTCGTTATCTATATTTTCAGACAAAACCCGGTCATATACATTTTTTAATGCAAATTCGGTGATATGGCTGAATGGAGGATGTCCCACATCATGTAAGAGCGCTGATACGCGTATTGCTTCAAAGAGGATAACAAACATCTTTTGATTTTCGGGCTCCAGATTTCCGGGCATAACCCGATCATAAATCCCGCCATTAATACTTAAATTCTCATAATGTACGGGTACCTGTTGGATAATTTTTCCTAATTTTGAATTGTATTTTTCCTTCTCTGTAATCGCAGAAATGATTTCAGAAATTTTTTCGCGGGCTGTCTTAAAAAATTTTGCGTTATCCCTAGGTGAAGCGTTGCATACAGAATTGCTGAAAATATTGCCACATAGATACATTGTCCCAAACGAATGCTCCACTCGCTTTGTACGATTTGTGGGAAAAGTCATATAAGCAGTAGAATTTTGATGTATTCCGTGTAATCTGTTGAACAGAGTTGTAGCGATAATATCCTTTTCAAAAGAACTGATCGCGATTTGACCGTGAATGGTATCTGCCACCACTGAACTTTTATCGACTAGTTTTTTCATAAATATGCCTTTCTGAATTGTGTAAAAATCCCCACCTACATTCCGTAAATAATATAATGTATAAATTATACATAAATATTATCGTTATTTCAACCCGCTTGTCATTTATGATGCCACAGCGTTAATCGCAATCAGGACTGCCGGCTTTGCCTGTATGCAAATAAGAGCAATGTGAAATAATTGGAGATCAAAAAAACGCCCCTCGGCCATCACGGCTTTGGGGCGTTTTCTTTTCAGCAACGATCAGTTGCTGCCTTTTGCTATAAATATTTTCAGATCTTATTAATTACTTTCACTTGAGCTTTGTGTAACTGTAACTGTGACTGTTGCAGACTTAGTGCTATCAAGCGTAGAGGTTGCCTTTACAGTCAGCGTTGCCTCGGACTCGTTCTGTCCAACATTCAATACACCATTGTTAATGCTGGAATCGCTTCCGCTGTAACCGTCAAGTGTCCAGGTAACCGTGTTGTTCTCACTTGTCAGATTATCGCCGGTTACCTCTGCCGTGAAGGTTAAACTGCCACCAGCAGCAACGGATTCAGCGCTTGTAACTGTACCGTCTTTCTTGATTTCTACCTTCGTCACCGTAGGATTCGCAGGCGTATCTTCCTGCTGCCGGGGAATGACAAACTCGAAAGCGATCTTCTGTTTCTCAGTCACACTCTGCTGTCCAATCTCCAGCGTACCGCTCACCTTACCTGCCGCTTGCGTGGTAGCTGCTGCAAACGTAAAGTCATCATTCGCTCCCTCTGTCTCACCATCAGCAGTGGGTGCCTCAGCTTTTGCAGCGTAAGTAATGGTAAAGCTATCCTTATTCTCGGCATCGGCGATTACTTTCTTCGCTTCGTCGAGAATGGTCGTCTTCATGGTAGCTTCCGTAGCCTCCTTATTTGTCAGCCATGCGGGAGCGGGATTGGCCTTCTTCACCTCAGCCACCCAGTCTGTAATCGCTGTCTTCGCATCTAACAGGCTCATGATATTAGGCTGAACCACCTTGAGGGTAATGGTAACCGCCGCACCATACTTCTTATAGGTCTCAAATGTCGGACTCTTACCCTCTGCAAATTCTCCGAGATAGAAGCTCTCCTCAGGAATCACATATACGGTTGCCTTAATGCTGCTCTTGGTCGTAGTCTCTTTCAGAGTCAGCTTGATCTTTCCGTTATCCACAATCGCTGCCGACGTATCAAAACATGCATCCGTCTTCGTTCCGGTGGTATCAAACATTGCATGTTTAATTGTCACAGGCGCTTTGTTTGCCAAAACATCTACGGTTGTGGTTGCTGCCACCTTGCTCGTGATCTCGGCCTGAGCCGCCGTGTACTTAGCGACAGGCTTCGTGTCATTCAGCTTTACAGTGATCTTAACGGTATTGGTGCCTGTGCCGGTGCTGTACTCATAGTAGGACTTGTCGCTTTCAGCCGTGTAGGTCAGATATCCTGTCAGATCGTTTTTATTCTTTTTATCCAACAGATCCGCTACCTTCGCATTGCTCTTAAGCTGCAGCTTACCCTTCTCAATTTCAAAATAATCCATAAACTTATTTGCCTGGCCGCCAAAGTTTGCATTCTGCAAGGTCAGATTCTCAAGTACCACATCATCCGCCGGAATGCTTGCCTTACCGCCGATCACAACACCGCCATCTCTGGTTGCAATGGTGTAGGAGGTGGTAGGCTTGAAGGTAAACTTCTTGGTCTTTTCCACCTTCACGGTTGCCGCAACTGCAGGCGCTGCCGCCGTGAATGCATCCCCGCTCTTGCTTCCTACAGATACTTTCAGTGCATAGCTGTTCTGCAGATATTCCACATCGCCTGTAAATCCAAGCTGTACAGTCGCTTTCTTAGTCGTGGCATTAAAATCTGTCAATGTAAGATCGTGAACAGTAGTCGTAAGACTATCAGCAAATGTAACCAGATCATTCCCGTTCTTAAGGGTTGCTTTTGACCAGTCCACATCTACCATGGCTGCCGCCGTCTTTCCATCGCCGGAAAGACTTGCCGCAAACTCTGCGGGGATATCCAATTCCAGCTTAACATTCTGCTCATCAGATTCAGCTACCCGCTTAAGGCTGCCGACTACCTTAGCCTTCACCTTAACGCCGCTTGCAACAAAGCTCTTGTTTGTCAGAACGTAGGTCTTCTTAACAACAGGGTTCTTCGACTTGTCGGTAAGCTCGATCTTTACCTCCGCCTTATCTGTGGTAATAACTGCCTCAGCCCCGTTCTGCTCTACTTTCTTACCACCCGTAACTCTAATGTCATAATTCGTAAACTCCAGAGCGGTATTCCACTTATTCTCGGAATCCTTCTGCATAAGTTCTGCCATCAATAAATTCGTAGCGGAACCATTATAATCCTTAGTCAAAGCTGTATCTGTCGCCGGATCATAAACAGCAGTATTATCATTGGTGATCTTCAATCCAAGCTCACCTTCTGCGGAATCATAGCCCACATTGAGTTTTATGCCAAGTGTCGCTTTGCTGCCATCGTTAGCCGTTACCGTGAGTACCGGCTTGGTATTCGCCTTCGCAACGGTAAGCTCGTTACCATTTATGATGACATCCTTAGCCTTGCTGGATTTGTAGGTCAGATTCTCTGCTGCGATTTCATTCGCCGTATCTACATTATATGTGTCGCCAGCCTTAAGAGCAGCAGCCTCTGCATTTACAACCTTTATCGTCGCGCCATCCAGTTCGCTTGCCTCCAGACTTACTTCTGTCTTGGGCTTGCTCTCATTAGATACCGCAAGAACCTTATTACCGACACCAACGAGTACGAGCCTGTTCATGTCAAGGCCTTCGTTGGTGATCGTAACTGCCTCGCTGTATGCTTCCTTCGCGTCACCGATGACAGCCTTATCATTGTCTACGGTCACTTTAACCATAAAGCTGTTGTCTTTATCATCAGCTTTGATGACATAATCCTTGGCAACGGTTACCGTGCCGTTCTTTGCATTGATCTGTACCTTAGGATCCGCAAATGCAGCACTTGTGTCATCAGCCTTAACGAGCGCCCATTTCACCTTCTTGGTCTTAGGCTGTTTAGCCTTATCCTTGCCGGTCGTGTCATTGTTGTAAACCGGTGTAACTTTAAGAGTCGCAGGCTTGTTTACTGCCTTGTACAGGCTGGTAGTAGGAACTGCTACCCCTAACGTGTTGATACCCTTTACGACTGTAACAACGATGGTCGCCTTGGAAGCTACCATATTGTTTGTATTATCTGAAAGCGCTACCACCTGAATGGTGTGCTTTCCTACAGCAGTCTTTGCGGATGCAGACGCTATAATCTGTCCATTCTTTACGCTTACAGCCAGTTTTTCATTAGCATTCTTTAATCCAGCCGTGATATCCGAAACATTGCTGTCTTCAAGCTGCATATAAGTGGTAATCTTGTTAAACTGCGGTGTTGCAATCGCAACATTACTTTCGCCTGTGTAGATCGTCGTCTTACCCTTTTTCAGTTTAAGACCTGCTTCCCATGCGGGAGCCTGTGTAGCGAAAGGCTTGTTGTCCGCTGTTGCAAAAGCCTTGCTCTCGGCTACTGTCTTCTCAGCGTCAGTAGGCTCTGTGTCTGCCGCCTTTGCATGTACCAGAGATACGGTTACCTTGTAGCTGCATGCGCCGCCATCACCGTACTTCTTACCTGTCGAAGCCAGATTTAACTCATAATCCTGTGCATCAGCGTCCTTACGCACATACTTGGTTACGCTCTGCTCTAAGTTTTCAGGCTTGGTACCGGTTGCCTCTGCTGTGATCTTGTAGTAAACGCCGCCGACTGCCACGTCCTTGTCTGTCTTTGCGGACAGAGAAAGATTCAGGCTGACGTCTGTCGCGCTCTTAAGCGTTACCTTAGGAGCAGCGGTCGTATCAGAAATCAGAGCCGTGGTCTTTACGACTACTTCTTTGCTGACTGCACTGTCGCCTTCGCCGGCAGATACGGTTACCTTTACGCCTTCCGCAGGTGTTACAGTCTGACCTGTTTTGATTATCAGCTGACCATTTTCGATTGTAGGCTGCGCAGCAATATAGCCTGCTGTTATAGCCGCCTCGTCAACTTTGGCCGTAAGTCTCTCTATTTCGCCTTTTGTCTTTACCGCATATTTCTTTACGGTGTCCGTAGGCTGATTTGCTTTTGCGGGAACAGTGATGTCACCCGCTGCCGTGATCGCCTTGGATGCCTGTAAAGTATATGTGAAGGTCTTGGCCGCATCGTCTGCGCCAACGGTCACCTTCAAGGTGAGTTTCTTACCTGAAACAGCCGCAGTGTCAGCGTTGCCCAGATTGATCTCTACCTTCTTATTTTTGATGGATACGACTGCGGGTTTGCCCGTTGCAGGAACCACTTCCGCAGTACCGCTGAGAAGCTTCGCTTCACCGGGCTCCACAAGCGTCTTACTGGTACCCTCACCGATGGACGCCTTGTAAACACCCTCATAGCTTACATTGTAAACGTTCTTTACAGGGGTAAGCGCGTTGCCGTTCTCATCTTCCAGCGGCAGAGCTGTAAGCGCACCCGTCGCATCAATGCTGACTGTCACGTCAGCGGTAAGCGTTACCGGGAACTCGGAAGCGTTGTTGGCAACCTTAGCCTTAACTGCAGCAGCATCGCCAACCGTGTAGCTCACGCTGTTCAGGATGGCATTGTCTTTTGCAGTAACCTTAACGGTAAGCTTTCTGCCCTGGATGTATTCAATCGAATTCTCTGTATTTACTAATCTGCCGTCAATACTTACATCCACATTGTCAGTGCCTGTAAAGCTGATCGTCTTTGTCGCCTGCTGTTCAGTAATGGTATATTCATCCGCCAGCTTGGAGGCTAAGATCATGTAAGAGTAAGTAGTTTTACCGGAAGCGGTCACTGTATCGTATGCATCAACCGTCTCTGTTGTATCGGTTCCGTTCTCCTCTGTCGTTTTGGTTATAGCCGTTACAACCGGCTCATAAGCCTCGGCAGTCGTAAGAGAGAAGGTGACTCTCTTGGCACCCGCCGCTACAGGGTATTTGCCTTTGTTCTCACCATCCTCCGTAACAGGGGTGATTGCGGTATTGTCAGCTTTCACATCGCCGAGAGTCAGGTGGGATGCGTTGTTCTCAATTCCGAAATGCTTCGCAGCGTCGCTGCCCTTTGCCTCGGTTGCTACTGTAATTTTGGTATCGGCGTTGACAGCCAGCGCAACCTCATACTGTACAACCCCGCCTTCTCTGGTCTGTTCCGGAGTTGTGTTGTCTACAGGTGTAGCCACTACATCATTGACTTTAACCTCGCCAATCTCATAGCCTTCCTTCGCCGTGAAAGACACAAGGATCTTTTCAAGGCGTGTCAGCTTCTCGGGATCGCCTGCCTGGTATGTTCCGGCAGTGTTATCCTGATCTGTAACACCAGCCGGAGCAGCCACCGTCATGGTAGCGGTCTTTCTGTCGCTGCCCGCCGCCATATTAAAGGTGAAACGGCCTACCTGTGTTCTGTCAAGAGACGTTGTAACGGTAATGCTTGTATCAGCCGTAAGCTTTGCAATGGTATAAACGCCAGCCGCAGGAGTAAGTACCACATCGCCAGCTTTCACTTCATCAATCTGGAAAGGCGCTTTCGCCTCCAGCTTGAAGCTGACTTTGGAATTTTCCACTGCGGAAATTTTCCAATCGCCTTGTGTCTGGTCGTTAAGCTCACCGGTTTCTGCTGCTGCATCGTTGATCTTGATCTCGGTAACTTTTGCAATATCGGTATGATCGGTAAAGCTAACATCATAATTCGCAAGCGCTACTACCGTCACAGTAATGGCTACATCGCCGGTTACGTTCGTGATGGTTGTCGTACCATTCCATCCGTCTGTAAGGTCTACCTTTTCTCCGCCGCCCATTGTATAGGACACCTCGGTGATCTTGTGGGTAGCCTTTGCGGCATCCTTTAAGGAAGCGTTGATCGTAAGGCTTGCACCTTCCTCCACATTGCCGTCTGCCGCAGTGGTGGAAAAGGCAATCGTAGCGTTACTTTCAAAATCTGTAACCGGACTATTGTCTACAGTTACAGTACTGGTAACTTTATGCGTAATCTTGGACGCCGTGATAGTGATGGTCACGTTGTCAGTGATTGCGCTTTTGGGAATGCTGTAAACGCCTTCTGTCGCTGTGAGCGGCTCTGCATTGCCAGCATCGCCAACTTTATACGTTACAGAGTCGATATCATAGGTAGCTTTTGCCGTTACGGTAAAAGTATAGTTTCCTGTAGGGTTTTCTTCCTCGGTATAAGAGTCACCATCGGTAAGCTCGTAGTCCACCATAGTCGCATCAGCTTCAACGGTGATGCTATGAACCGTACCAACCGCATCTACAGTCGCCGAATCCAGAGAGTCGGTTGTGGGGTCCACAACTGTCTGCTTCACACGCACCTTTCGACGGGTTTTGGAAACGTTTCTCCCCGGAAACGCCCTGTTTTACGAAAGGATGGCAGACCGGACGGAAGTGGCGGGCACGCTATCAAGGACGGTTTGCCGGTTTTATCATTTTATAAAACCGTATATTTCATGGATTTGTCGCTAATTTGTCACTAACAGAAGACAGTCAGATATCCGGAATGCCGTGCCGGAGGGCTGTTTGCGGGGTGGTTATTTGTTGCGGATTTGTTGCTAATGGTGCTTTTCATCGCCAAAAACCGGCTGCCCTGTATCAGGACAGCCGGTTTGCGTGTTACGGATATATTTTTTCATGAAATCAAAGGATTTCTCAATTTTCCCCATTTTTTAAAAATCTGATATACCGCAGCAGATCGCGCCGGTCTTTCGGGTTTAGCTTCTGGATATCAAAGACAACGTCGTGCATGGTAATCTCGCCCAGATACTTTACATTCAGATTGGTGTTACCAAGATATCCGGTGTTTGCGCCCAACAGATAATCGGTGCTCACCTTGTAAAATTCGGATAATTTCGTTACCGCCCAAATCGGTATTTCGCGATGTCCGTTTTCATAGTTGGAGTAAGTCTGCTGTGACACGCCCAGATATTCGGCAATTACCTTCTGCTTAATATCACGGTCCTCCCGTAAGTCTCTTATTATCATCCGTAGCTCTTTCATTTTTAACCAAACTCCCTTCTTACCAATAAACTTAATACCCCTGTTGTTTTTGATGATATCACACAACATACGGTTGTAGAGCAGGAACCACAAAAAGAAGAGAAATACATCATCCTACAATAATTAAGTGTAACACATTTCGGGATCACTATGTAAAACAAATTGATTTTTGCTATAATAATCTTAGCAGAAAGGATGTGACGACACAATGAAGTCTATATTTATAAGGAAGAAAAGCAAACAGAAAAATAATCTCCCTGCCGATTTTGATAAAGCGTTATACAAGCCTGTTCTGAAATGCAGTATCTGTACCGGAGAACAGGTGGCCGGATTTAAAAATCCGGCCACCGGAAAGTTTGAGGAAGTGATGCTGATCAGAAATGAGAAAGAACTTGCTTCGTTCAAAGAACAATATGGGATCAGTGAACTTGGGAAGGAATATTGAGTTTCTTTTTATCCCCCACGCTGATTTCTTTTCCGATCTGCACCTCAATAACCTGCAATGCAGTATCGGCGATGATCGTGTGGGGTGTTCCCGCTTTCATGGCCACTATGTCTCCGGCGGTAACCGCTTTTTCCACACCGTCTATAATCGTGCGGCCCTTTCCCTCAATCACCGTCCAGACTTCATCGCGCCGTTCGTGGCTGTGATAGTTCATCATGTGCCCGGCATTCAGGGTCACCTTGATGGTCATGCTGCCATCCTCTATATCAATGACGCGAAAACTGCCCCATGACTTCTCCGCGAACATAATCTGCTGGTCAATCTCATCCACGAAAGGTTTGATATAACTCGACTGTGTTTTATCCGAGACAAGGATTCCCTCAGGACTTGCAGATACAACCACATCCTTAAGGCCCATGCACAGTACCGGCACATCCAGCTCGTTCACCACATGCACATTGTCGCAGGCGTCGTTCAGAATCGCCTTGCCGATGGAAGGACTTTCCATCGCTTCGGTCAGCGTGTTCCATGTTCCCATATCCTTCCACATGCCGCCAAAACGCATCACCTCTATCTGCGTTTCGTGCTCCGCCACCGCATAGTCAAAACTGATTTTTTTCAGCGTGTCATATTTATCATAGAGATCCCTGTAATTCAAAAAGTCAATTAACTCATGTGCGCGTTTCAGCACATATCCCAGCCGGAAAGCGAATACGCCGCCGTTCCACAGCGCGCCTTTGGCAATATAAGTTTTGGCGGTTTCCTCGTCAGGCTTTTCCTTAAACATGGATACCCGGCTTACGCTTTCACTGTTTTCGGGAATGATATAGCCGTATTTGGCGCTGGGGTAAGTGGGTTCTATGCCCATCAGAACCAGATTGGCGTCGCTGAAAGCCGCCCGCTCGCCAAGACTTTTTAACGCCTCAAAATAATCCTGCTCCACATAAGGGTCTACCGGACAGACCACCACGGACTCTTCCTCCGGAATCTGCTGCACGTCATGGAGCCAGGCCGCCGCCAGTGCAATCGCGGGAAAGGTGTCCCGCCTGCAGGGTTCCACGCTTATGCCCACATTCGTTCCAAGCTGGTTGTGGATGGCCGACACCTGGGATTTCGAGGTGGCGATGGTTACCGTCGCGGAAGGATCCACGGAAAAAATCTGCCGGTATACACGCTGCACCATGGACTCGTAATCACCGCCATCGGTCTTAAATATTTTTATGAACTGTTTGGAACGCGTATCGTTTGAGAGGGGCCACAGGCGTTTGCCGGAGCCGCCGGATAAAAGGACTATGTTCATGGGAACCTCCGTTATATTTGTTGAAAACAGTATAACACAGCGGGGGATTTTATGAAAGAAATCTTTGCTTTTCGGCATGTTTGCAACTTGTTTTTTTGCCGATTATATGGTACTATCGCATAAGCGATTACTTAGGGCGGGGATAGCTATAGCTAAAGGGGAAAATACGAATGAGAAGGCTACTTAAGGGATTGCGCAAAAAAGAACATAAAGAAAAATATCTATGGACATTTATCGTTTTTCTTTTCATCTTAACGGTTATGCTGATACCGGATCTGATCTATTATTATGGACGGACCTGTTGGTCGGCTGATACTAATCTGCTTGGGCTTCTCTGTACGTTTGCCAGAAAAAAGGGATTTAGTTATACAGGTTCTTTGAAGACATTAAAAAATAATTTTAGTATTCTGATCACGGCAATGAGCGTCATTATTACGATGTGTGTCAATAACCTGAACCGCTCTGAAATCAGCGTATTTGGGTTGAAGCGATCTGACTTTAATTTTTCTGCAAAGATGCGTATATATAAAAACTGCCGGAGAATGATATTTCCGGCGCCGCTGGTAATGATCGTTGCCGTTAATTTCGGATTCAGTATACTCGGCTATGAAGTATTGGTTCTGTGTTATCTGTTTGTTGTTTTTTCCTATGCCTATTTTGAAGGCAGTTTCAGCCGGGATGAAGATCTGGTTTGGATTGTCAAAAAACTGTTGCGGAGCGTGGGTGAGGATGTACGGGATCAAGAGGACATTTCAGAGTACAGGATGCTGTTAAATGTTATGCGGCAATGGAATGACAGAGAGCATTATTGGGAAGGCGCCAATTATTTGTTTAGGGAAATATGTAATATATCAGGAAAAGATAATTCTGTAAGGATATATATTCGCTGTTGCTGTTTTTATGAAACCATGTATGTGCGGGATAATAAAACGAATGAGGACAGGGCTGTTTTTACGCTGAAAGAATATATTACGCAAAGAGACCGGCAGGGCTGGACAGAGAGTGATTATCTGGTTTTGTGGGGAATGATGCACTCGCTTCTTGCAGGATGTGGACAGGATGCCGTTCTTTCATTTATTAAATGGTATTTGGACTTTCCCTCCAGAAGCAGAAGGCTGGCACAGAAATATAATCAGAAGGACGGTGCCATGTATAATCGAAGGCTTGCGCCACAGGTTATATGTATGCAGACAGGAATCCTGCTGATAGAAATGGAGATGTATTTCAATTATACAGATTATGTTGACGGCTATATTTTACATATGCTTCCCCAGATTTGGAGCGAAGGGAAAGTCATTTTAGATGAAGTGAACAAAAATCTGCGTGAGACTTATCTGGAAATCAATGCGTTATATGGTTTGGTAACTGACGATGTTGATCTGCGGTTGCGGAATCTGTGTACAGATTACCAGTGCGGCACAAAGAAGAGTATGACAGCTTATTATCTAAAATATAATTAACAGTAGGAGGACTCCCATGGAGGCTGTATGCAGAGCAATTACTTTTATCAGTTATCACATTCCCCTGACGGAAGATAAAGGAATCGTACCTCAGTATAGTACGGTAGGTTTTTTTGACGGAATGTTCACCGAGCGGCTATGTGTAGACTATGAAAAAAATGACCTGAAAAATTTATGGAGATATACTGTCAGGAGAACGGCTGCAAGCGAAGGGAAATTTTCTTATCAGAATATTTTTGGTTTTAGCGAAGATTCATGGAATCATTACACGGATGAAGAGTTTTGGAAAGACGATTCGGATTTTTCCTATCCGCTTCTATTTGTGGTATTCCTCCAGTTGAGCGATTATATGACAGGGGATAACACCATTGAAAGCCAATGCAGAACTTTTAATGATATACTAAAGATAAATTTGAGAGAAAAGGGCAAATACTATACATACGGCACTATTGATAAAAATGATTTTGTCGTATGCATCAGATGCTGTTCCCATGCGCTGGCGCTTAATGCAATTAAACAGCTACACAGTACGAAAAGCGTTGTGGTATATAGCTATTCAGTGCTGTCTGTCTCAAATAAGGTGTTGGATGAGATCGCGGAGGACAAGTATCCATACCTGTTCGACCAATTTGTGGACTCCATTTGTCTGAAAGGGATAACAAACAGTTTCAGACCGGAAGCCGCTATTACTCTGGATCAGCGATACTACGAATTTTGCGATAAATTAATTGACAAATTGTATTCGGCAGATGAGAAGGAACAGGCAAAAAAAGACCGGGATTATTGTATCTATGATATTTTGGGAGACGATGATTTCCGGCTGATTGCCAGAAATGTAAATCTGGGCAAACTGTTGCGGGAATTTGGCGGACAGGGGCAGCTTGGCAATTATCAGGGTGAACTGAGATTTTATTTATATTCTTCCAGTTTAGTTCTCAATACATTGACGGAACCGCATCCGCGCATTACATGGTCAGACAGAGAGAAAACACTCCAAAAAATGAATGAGGAGATGAAATCACCTTTATGTGAGCAATTGTCGGAGCATATGACCCGCATTTTTCTGACGCTTCAAAGTGAAAATGCAGATGAGAAGATCGTTACATTTTGTCAGGCCCTGTGGCAGCTGCTTCAATCTTTAAAGGTTTTGGAGAGTGCTCCCACTAAAAAGTATGACTTCTACTCACTGTATCATCCCTATGCAGCGCTGGTAAGCATTCTGGAAGATAAGATGGGCCAGAGAGACTTTACCGGGAATAATGAAATATATGATTTTATACACAAAATCAGTATGACACTCCACGGAACACTGCGAACGGATATACAGTTTTTTCAAATAAGAGATTTTAATGTGATCGTACATTACGCACCGGCCAAGCTTCGGGCTTTTTATGCGTTATGGGCATTAAAGCTTTCTGAGTTTTATAACTCTTTTGAACAGACGGAGAAGAAATATTCCTTTATTCTGTCTCCGGGAGTATTTGGTGAAACACATGTGAAACAGTTGTTTGTAAAATATGATGAGCGGGAACGGCTGATGCTGATTACGACACCGGAGCGCAACCTGTATATACCCAGATGGCTGAGCCTTATCATTGCGCATGAGGTCTCACATTTTGTCGGGACGAAAATCCGTGAAAGAATGTTCAGACATAAAATATTGTTAAGATTGAGCACTCATATTGCGGCGCTGGAAATGCTGAGTTTTTGGTTTAAAGGAATTGGCAGGCTGACTATATCTTCTGAACGAATCCTTGGTTCAACATATCTGCACAACCAATTAAAAAAGGAGATGGTCAGAATTGACGAAAATATCTGTAAAGAGAGGAGTGATTTCCCGTATTTGTATCATTCCCGCGAGTCCCGGGAGCTCGTCCGTCAGGTTTACAGATATGCAGGAAATAATAATATTGCCAAAAAGATTATTTTTGAATACGGAGAAATGCTGCAAAAAGAAATTTTGACGGAAGCGGAATCATTAGGTGCGGACACTTCCAAAATAAAGCATATAAAGGATGTATGTAATAAATGCGAGGAAGAAATGCAGTTTTTCTTTGAACGTTTTCAAAGGGATGTGTTGTCGGAGGTGCTTGTAATACTTCATCATATATGTACAGAGACGTTTGCAGATATTATCGCCCTGTTAACGCTTAGCCTTTCACCGACCGACTATGTTATGTCATTTGTAAGAAGTGAACAGCTTGGGGGAGGTCAGAATCAGGAGCAGAAATGGATGAATCTGCTGCCGATCCGAATTGCGGTTACTGCGGAAGCGCTTAGAAGCATTACACGCAAAAATGCAGAATGGTTGAGAGGGTATGAACCAAAGTTTGTGAAAGCGTGGGATGGCAATGTACTTCTGGATACGCTGGCCAAATTGGATGTAAATTCATACGGTTATAATATCATGCTGCGGGCATGGGGGTATAAAAAGAATCTCACCTATAAGAAAAATAAAATCAGCGAATATGCCAGCATATATGATCCTGCCTGCGGAGTCGAGACATTTAGTAACAGACAATTAGACTTTTTAAATGATATTAACGTTTACAAACTGCTTTGTGAATATATGAATAAGTGCGCAGACTCATATTTCTTACAAATTAAGGCTGATAGCAGTCTGCGGACTATGAGGGAAAAACTGCTGCATACTTATCAAAAGCTGGCGCACGGTTCTGTGATTGAAATGATGCAGGAGGTCGAAAGATTTTTGCAGGAGCATGAGGCAACCTGCTATTTCCGTGAGAAATGAGCCAAGCGCCGTGCTTGCACGAGCATTTGCTGAATGTCGCGAGGGCGGTCAAAATTAAAAAAAGCAAAGATAAAAGCAGAAAAAATCTTCAAATTCCAGGCAATTGGAATTGACAATTGCATATTCTGCATATATACTGATAATAATAATGGGAATAAGAAAGGGCATGTGACTGGGCATGACTCGGGCACTACCCTTTCTTTTTAGGCTTTTTAGACGCGGCGTTACGCGTCGCGGGACTAGAGCGAAAGGGGGATGCTCTCTATGAGTAATGAACAGATTAAGTATAGAAATGGTGGAATACACCAATACGACGGATATCGGAGCGAACCGATTTGGAAGCAGCCGGAGAATGACAGCACTTATTATAACAGTGAACTTGAAATGCAGTGTAGTGTTCCCTCTAAGAGTTTATATGAGCTTCAAAAAGAATTGGAATTGGAGCTGGCTGGTGTACAGTAATGAAAATCAGTAAATTAAGGCGTTGCATTCTGGCTGTTAAGCTGGAATGCAACGCTTCTTTTTTTATAAAATCCGCTTTTCTACCGTGCGCGGCACAGCCGGCTGCGGCGCCATAAACGAATCGGAATCAATTTTATTAATCTCCCACCGGAGCTCATCGAGCGTGCGGTGGCCGTAAACCGACTTTTCCACATCATTGCCCAGACTGTGACCCATGAGCATATGCTTGGAGAGATCGTCCACGGAATATTTATCGCAAAGCCACGAGAAGGTGTGGCGGCAGTCGTGGGGCGTGTGCTTTTTCCCGGAACTGCTGTAGAGGATATCCAGCCTTTTTAACAGCGGATAAAATTCATGGCGGCGGAAAGCGTCGCCGTTAAATTTTTTCGGCCGGAAAGCCTTCGCAAAAGGAATAATAGAACGGTGAAACGGTACGATGCGGTTTTTTCCGGCGCGTGTCTTGACGCCTCCCTTAAAATACTGCTCTTCCAGATTCACCTCTATGGTTTCGTAGGCCGAAATGCGAAAACCGCTGTAGATCATCATAAGTACAATCCGGGCCGCCGGATCTTTTTTATTTTTCCATAGCTTGTCGATATCCTCCTGCGTGAACGGTTCGCCCTTCTCAATGTCATTTTCCTGACTGATTGCGACAAACTGCGCATAATTTTTTTCGATAATATCGTTTTCCATTGCATACTTATACATTTGGCTGTAAAGCTTCTTAATGTTGGAAAGACTTGAATAACCCAGCGTGCATTCATCCAGCGCTTTTTGCATGTGGTGTTTACGGATGGCACAGAAACTCATTTGGTGGAGAGAGGGGACATTTTTGTAAGCGGATGCATAATCCATGCGGCTGCGGTCAGATAGCTGTTTTCTGCTTTCGATGAATTTTGCATGAAAGAAGGCGTGATAGATGTCAGTGAAAGTGGCGGCGGAAATGCTGCCGGGCTGCAGGCTTTTGTTAAAGTCCACAATCGCGTTGTAGGCGGAATACCAGTCCTCGTAATACCCGATGGCCCGCATCGGGTATAGCTGCGGGGCATTGCTGCCGGTTTGCGAGGTCGGGTAAGCGGCATAAGGTCTTTTGCGGTTACCGCTCAATTTTTTGATGCAGCCGAAGCCGTTTGGTAATTTGGTTCTTTTTCTCATTTGTAAGGTCTCCTTTCTACTATAAATGTCGTTTTGTTGTAGAAAAACAAACAATACGCCATTTTATCCTGTCTATTTTACAAGAGCAAAAATAAAGTTGCCAATAGGATGTAAGGGAGAAAAAGAACAAAAGTTCGATTTCCCTCTATACTTTTAAATTGTTTTCTGATATAGTGATACATGGGAGCTGACTTTACTTTGATTAGAAATAAATAAGCCTGAAAAAGAATGAAAAATTGATGAAAATGGATTCGCTACACATGTGTAGTGAATCCAATGGAGAACATATGGCAGAAAAGAATCGGGTAATAGAAGAAAAAATGTCCGAATTGACATCAACAGATGAACAGCAATTCTACAAAGATGTGCGTTTCATATTACAGCAAGCCAGAGAAGAGGCATACAACAGGGCGAACGGAATCATGACATATGCGTATTGGAATGTGGGACGGCGAATTGTTGAACAGGAACAATATGGGGAAAAGAAGGCCCGATATGGTTCCTATTTGATAAATAATCTGTCAAAATTGTTATCAGATGAATTTGGAGCAGGATTTTCAGTCGCAAATTTAAGAAATTGTCGTCAGTTTTATCTGACATTTCCAGAAAAATCGTATGGATTCTCAATAGCCGGCAAAATTTCATGGTCTCATCTAAGAAATATAATGCGTATTTCTGATGAAGAGGAAAGAAATTTTTATTTAGATGAAGTTCTGGCTGAAAGTTGGTCTGTAAGAGCTTTGGAGCGCAATATCAAAAGCGGATATTACAAAAGGATGCTTTCTACACAATTATCCGGTAAGGAAAATAAAGCATTAGAATTTGTGAAAGATCCATTTGTATTAGAATTTATGGGAATTGCTCAGGATAAACGCCAATTGGAAAGTGATCTGGAAACAGCAATTATAAATAATCTTCAAAAGTTCCTTTTGGAAATGGGAAAAGGGTTTTCATTTGTGGGGAGGCAGATGAGAATATGTACTGAAACAGCAGATTTCTATATTGATCTGGTTTTTTATAATTTTATCTTAAAGTGTTTTGTGATTATTGATCTGAAGACAAAAAAGCTGACACATCAGGATATCGGACAAATGGATATGTATGTCAGAATGTTTGATGATCTGAAAAGAGGAGAAGATGATAATCCGACAATTGGGATTATTTTTTGCACAGATAGAGACGAAACAATTGTAAAATATTCGGTACTTCATGAAAGTCAACAAATATTTGCGTCAAAATATATGACCGTTTTGCCAACGGTGGAAGAATTACAGAAAGAATTAGAGCGAAATCAGTTGATTTATGATTGCAATAAGTAAAAAATACTATTAGATTATATGATGCAGGATATGCAACAGACTCCTCTAAACAATTATGGCTACGCACTTGTGACACTTATTCGTGTAATTTAGAAAAGCACGACTGTAAGACAAGTGCAAAAATAAGAATTACACCAATTTTGTGGTGCATAGTAGTCGAAGCAATTCCGTGAAAGAAAGGTTTTCATATGCCAGAGTTCAAATTACATGCAGCTTACAAACCCACCGGCGATCAGCCAGCAGCTATAGAGGCTCTGGTGGATGGGTTTAAAAAAGGAAATCAGTTTCAGACGCTTCTCGGAGTGACCGGCTCCGGCAAGACTTTTACCATGGCAAATATCATACAGGCGCTCAACAAGCCGACGCTCGTGATTGCGCACAACAAGACGCTGGCCGGACAGCTCTACGGCGAGTTCAAGGAGTTTTTTCCGGAAAACGCGGTGGAATATTTTGTGTCCTACTACGACTATTATCAGCCGGAGGCCTATGTGCCCTCCACGGATACCTACATCGCGAAGGACTCCTCGATTAACGACGAGATCGACAAGCTGCGGCTTTCGGCGACAGCTTCCCTGACGGAGCGTCGGGACGTGGTGGTGATTGCCAGCGTTTCCTGCATTTACGGATTGGGAAGTCCCGAGGAGTACGCGGGCATGAGTATGTCCCTGCGCCCCGGCATGACGAAGGACCGGGATGAGGTGATCCGCGGGTTGATTGAAATGCAGTATAATCGAAACGATATGGATTTAGACCGCTGCTGTTTCCGCGTGCGGGGCGATGTGGTGGAAATCTGTCCGGCGCAAGGCAGCGATTATCTGATCCGCGTGGAGTTTTTCGGGGACGAGATTGACCGGATCACGGAGGCGGATCCGCTGACGGGACAGGTGCACGCGGTTTTAGAGCATGTGATGATTTTTCCCGCATCCCACTATGTTGTGGCGCAGGAGAAGATCCATGCGGCATGCAAGGTGATTGAGCAGGAGCTGGACGAGCGGGTGAAATATTTTAAGGGGGAGGACATGCTACTGGAGGCCCAGCGCATTTCGGAGCGGACGAACTTCGATGTGGAAATGCTGCGGGAGACGGGCTTCTGCTCCGGAATCGAGAATTATTCCAGACATTTAAACGGCATGGCGGAGGGAGAGCCGCCCTTCACGCTGCTTGATTATTTCAAGGATGATTTCCTGATTATTATAGACGAATCCCACATGACGATTCCGCAGATCCGCGGGATGTTTGCCGGTGACAGATCGCGCAAGAATACGCTGGTGGATTACGGCTTCCGCCTGCCCTCGGCGCTGGATAACAGGCCGCTTTGCTTTGAAGAATTTGAGAGTCATATAGACCAGATGCTGTTTGTCTCCGCGACGCCCTCGGACTATGAGGCGGCGCACGAGCTGTTCCGCACAGAGCAGATCATACGTCCGACGGGACTGCTTGATCCGGAGGTGGATGTGCGTCCGGTAGAGGGGCAGATCGACGACCTTGTCTCGGAGATCAATAAGGTGGTCGCGGACAAAGGAAAAGTGCTGGTGACCACGCTTACCAAGCGGATGGCGGAGGATCTGACGGCTTACATGAACGATGTGGGCATCCGTGTCAAGTACCTTCATTCCGATATTGACACACTGGAGCGGGCGGAAATTATCCGCGATATGCGTCTTGACGTCTTCGATGTGCTGGTGGGAATCAACCTCCTCAGGGAGGGGCTGGATATACCGGAAATCGAGCTGGTGGCCATACTGGATGCGGACAAGGAAGGGTTCCTGCGCTCTGCCACCTCCCTGATTCAGACGATAGGAAGAGCGGCCAGAAACGCAAAAGGGCACGTGATTATGTATGCGGATGATATGACGGATTCTATGAATGTGGCAATCACGGAAACCAACCGGCGCCGTAAAATCCAGCAGGCATACAATGAGGAGCACGGCATTACGCCGCAGACGATCCGGAAGGCGGTGCGCGATCTGATCAGTATTTCCAAGGCCATTGCGAAGGAAGAGCAGCGGTTTGAGAAAGACCCTGAGTCCATGAGCCGGGAAGAGCTGGAAAAGCTGGTCAGGGAAGTGGAGAAGCAGATGAAGCGGGCAGCTGCAGACTTGAATTTCGAGGCGGCAGCAGAGCTGCGTGACCGGATGATGGAACTGAAAACCAGGCTGCGTGATTTTGACAAATAGTGATATTAAGTGGCAAAGGAATAAACGTAAGGAAACAAAAACATAGACGATAAAGCAAGAGGTGTAAGACATGTCCGAAACAGTAAAAATGCGCCCCCGCGATTACATTAAAATCCGCGGTGCAAACGAACACAACTTAAAAGGAATCGACCTGGATATCCCCCGCAATGAATTTGTGGTTCTTACGGGGCTTTCGGGATCAGGCAAGTCGTCCCTCGCATTTGATACGATTTACGCAGAGGGACAGCGGCGTTATATGGAATCCCTCTCCTCTTATGCGAGACAGTTTCTGGGGCAGATGGAGAAGCCGGATGTGGAACGGATTGAGGGTCTTTCCCCGGCCATTTCCATTGACCAGAAATCCACGAACCGGAACCCCCGTTCCACGGTCGGCACGGTGACGGAAATTTATGATTATTTCCGCCTGCTCTACGCCAGAATCGGCGTTCCGCACTGCCCGAACTGCGGCAAGGAAATTAAAAAGCAGACAGTGGACCAGATCGTGGATCAGGTGATGGCGCTGCCGGAAGGAACGAAAATCCAGCTCCTTGCGCCGGTGGTGCGCGGGAGAAAGGGCGAACACGCGAAGGTTTTTGAGCGGGCCAGACGAAGCGGCTACGTGCGTGTGCGTGTGGACGGCAATCTCTATGATCTGACGGAGGAAGCTGAGGATTTTAAACTGGAGAAAAACTTTAAGCATAACATCGAGATCGTGGTGGACCGGCTTGTGGTAAAGGGCGGTATCGAGCGGCGTCTGACAGATTCCGTGGAGAATGTCTTTGCGCTGGCGGAAGGGTTGATGACGCTGGATGTCATTGACGGAGAGCCGATTCAGTTCAGCCAGAGTTTTGCCTGCCCGGACTGCGGCATCAGCATCAGCGAGATCGAGCCGAGAAGCTTTTCCTTCAACAATCCCTTCGGCGCGTGTCCCGGCTGCTTCGGGCTTGGCTATAAGATGGAATTTGACGTGGATCTGATGATTCCGGATAAAAGTGTCAGTCTGGAAGACGGCGCGATTGCGGTGCTCGGCTGGCAGTCCAGCGGCGCGGAGGGGAGCTTTACCAACGCGATTCTGCAGGCGCTGGCGAAGGAGTTTAAGTTCAGCTTACAGACGCCTTTCGGAGAGCTGCCCGAAAAGGTGAAGGATATTATTCTCTACGGTACGGACAAGCAGGTCAACGTGCATTATGAGGGACAGCGGGGAAGCGGCGTATATCCGGTGGCCTTTGAGGGCGTGATCAAAAATGTGGAACGCCGGTACCGTGAAACGGGATCCGACTGGAGCAAGCAGGAGTACGAGAGCTTTATGCGCATCATTCCCTGTAAGGAATGTAAGGGAATGCGTCTGAAAAAGGAATCCCTTGCGGTGACGGTGTGCAATAAGAATATATATGAAATTACGTCTATATCTATTGCGAAGCTCCACGCCTTTATCGGGGGTATGCAGCTCACGAAACAGCAGGAGCTGATCGGCAAGCGCATTTTAAAGGAGATTCGTGCGCGCGTCGGCTTCCTGATGGAGGTGGGTCTGGAATATCTGTCCCTCTCCAGGGCGACAGGCTCTCTCTCCGGCGGGGAATCCCAGCGGATCCGGCTGGCGACCCAGATCGGATCGGGGCTGGTGGGCGTCTGCTATATTCTGGACGAACCGAGTATCGGTCTGCATCAGCGGGACAATGACAAACTGATCGCGGCGTTGAAAAATCTGCGGGACATGGGCAATACCCTGCTTGTGGTGGAGCACGACGAGGATACTATGCTGGCGGCGGATCATATCGTGGACATCGGACCCGGTGCGGGCAGCCGCGGCGGCGAGGTCGTGGCGCAGGGCACGGCGGAGGAAATCATGCAGGTGGAAGAGTCCGTCACGGGACAGTACCTGAGCGGAAAATTACAGATTCCGATTCCGAAAATGCGCAGGAAACCAGCGGGGTGGCTCACAGTCAGGGGGGCTGAGGAAAATAACCTGAAAAAAATCGACGTGAAATTTCCGACGGGTATTCTGACCTGTGTGACGGGCGTGTCCGGATCGGGAAAAAGTTCTCTTGTCAATGAAATTCTTTACAAATATCTGGCGAGAGATTTAAACCGTGCGCGCTGCATACCCGGTAAGCACAAGGAGATTTCGGGAGTCGATCAGCTCGATAAAGTCATTGCGATTGACCAGTCTCCCATCGGCAGGACGCCGCGCTCCAACCCGGCCACCTATACAGGTGTGTTTGATCAGATCCGTGACCTTTTCGCAGGCACCCCGGACGCCAAAGCCAGAGGCTATAAGAAAGGGCGGTTCAGCTTTAATGTGAAGGGCGGCCGCTGCGAAGCCTGCGGCGGGGACGGTATTATTAAAATAGAGATGCATTTCCTGCCCGACGTCTATGTGCCCTGCGAAGTCTGCGGCGGCAAGCGTTACAACCGGGAAACGCTGGAAGTAAAATATAAGGGGAAGAGCATATTTGACGTGCTGGATATGACGGTGGAGGAGGCGGTTCCTTTCTTTGAGAACCTTCCTTCCATCCGCAGAAAAATAGAGACGCTGAACGATGTGGGACTTTCCTATGTGAAGCTGGGGCAGCCGTCCACCACGCTTTCGGGCGGCGAGGCGCAGCGGATCAAGCTGGCCACGGAGCTTTCCAAGCGGAGCACGGGCAAGACCATTTACATTCTGGACGAGCCTACCACGGGTCTGCACTTCGCGGATGTTCACAAGCTGGTGGATATTCTGCACAAACTGGCGGAAGGCGGTAACACGGTAGTGGTCATCGAGCACAATCTGGACGTGATTAAGACTGCCGACTATATCATTGATATGGGTCCGGAGGGCGGCGAAGGCGGCGGCACGGTAGTGGCTGCCGGTACACCCGAGCAGATCACTAAGACCAAAGAATCCTACACGGGAATATACATTAAAAAGATGCTGGAGAAGGCCGCAGAGCATATGTGACAGCGTCTGCGCAGATATCACAAACCGGCAGAGACGCCCTTCGTCCCTGCCGGTTTGTAAGTGTGCCGGTCACAACATCCGATATCTTGCCAGGCAGGCCAGAATCTCCTGCCGCCTTACATAGGCAGCCGGCCCGGCTCCATAATTTTTCGGCGTCAGGGCGAGAATGCCCTCCTTCTCCAGTCTGGCAAATACTTCCTCCGTAAGCTGGGGAAGCGTTTTCTTTCCGTTGGCCAGCCGCTCTAAAACATACTGTGAAATATACGCAAGCGCGGCGGTCTGACTTTCCCCTACGATCTGTTCCAGATAGCGCAGGTCAATTTCGTTTTTGTCAAGGCTGATCGTATCCCAGCCGTGCACCTTAGCCTTCTCAATCCGCTTTGTGCGGACGGTCTTTTTCAGCCAGTCGGTTTTCTTTACGGTTTCCTCTGTCAATTCGACAGCCAGTTCCTTTGCCCGTGCAGTCACGTCTCTCGTCTCGTAGCAGTCCATCTGCAAAACCGTGTCGGCCACCGACAGATAGTCGCCGGAACTGCCCGCCACCAGAATGGTGGAAATGCCCAAATCCCGGTAAAGACTTCTGATCTTTCGGATAAACGGCGTGATCGGTTCCTTCTCGTCGGAGACAAGCTGTGCCATGCGCCCGTCGCGCACCATAAAGTTAGTGGCGGAGGTGTCCTCGTCAATCAGAAGGACCGTACTGCCGCTGGCCAGAGCCTCCACCGTATTGGCGGCCTGGGATGTGCTGCCGCTGGCATTTTCGGTCTGAAAACGGGTGGTGTCCGATTTCATGGGAAGGTTGTTGATGAACATGGAGATATCCGTCTCGTGGATGCAGCGGTGCTCCTCGGCCCGCAGCTTAAACGCACTCTCGTCGGTGATAACAAGCTCCCGCCCGTCTCCCGAAATATGGTTGTAAACGCCGCGCTCCAAAGCCTTTAACAGGGTAGACTTTCCATGGAATCCGCCGCCCGCGATGACCGTGATGCCATGGCGGATCCCCATGCCCCGCACCTGTCCGCGGTGGGGAAGATCCAGTGTGACGGCAAGGGATTCCGGACTCTTAAACACGACTGCGTTCCGCATAGGTCTCTGGGAAACGCCGCTCTCCCTTGGCAGAATGGAGCCGTCCGCCACGAAGGCCGCCAGATCGCGGGCAGGAAGGGCTTCGCGGATAAACTGCTGGTCATCCGCCAAGGCTGTCACCTTGTCCAGATCCTGTTTCATGCGAGGATTCAGCTTAAAAACCTGCTGCGCCAGATCGGGAAGCAGATGAAATAAAATCTGCGCCAGTTCTCCCGCTGCGATGGTGCGCCCGAACGCGGGAAATCCCACCTCGATGCGGGCTTCGATTACATCCTTACCGATATGCATAGCGGTTGTCTCCAAAACCTCCTGTCCGGTCCGGCACGCCGTCACCAGCCCGCTTTTTCCGGAACCTTTGGCGGCACGGCCTTCGCCGTTTCGCAAAAACCGGTGGAGACTGCGCAGCAGATAATCTTCCACCGCGATCCTGCGGTGTCTGCTCTCAAAATACGAAGCGGGAATATTTCCCTGATTCCGGTACACGATCCGCACCCGGGACGGCGACGCGAAGGGGTCACCCTGCACATGGTCGATCCAGAGCCGGTATGCTCCGAAATCGTATTCTCCCTCTAACACTTTGTAGGCCTTATAGCCTTTATGGTCGATCTCTCTGAGTTTTGATTGTAATTCTGCCTGTGATTTCATGGTATCTGATTCCTTTCCCTGTTTGCTCTCCGGGCTGCCGGTAATAAGTCCGCGACAATTATATCACAAAAAAATGGTATCGGCCAAAAAATTACTTATATAAAAGGCTGAATCGGAACAGACCGGAAAATTTGCCATATTTTAACTGTTAAGGATCGCTGTATTTTATCCGATAAATAAATCAGAGAGCATGGATGCTGAGATCAGAACGGATGGAACCGTTCTGTTTTTGGCGTTTTTTACTTTTTTTAAAAAAAATCACAAAAACCTTTGAAAAACCGATTCGATGAGGGTATAATATAGTAGCCGCAATAGAAAAATAAGCGGCTATGTGGTATATTCTCGGGAAGGGGAACAAAGGTAAATGCAGTTTACGGATATCGGTATAGATCTTGGCACAGCCAGTATTTTAGTATATATCAGAGGTAAGGGCGTAGTATTAAAGGAGCCCTCGGTAGTAGCTTTTGACAGAGATACGAATAAAATTAAGGCGATCGGTGAGGACGCCCGCCTCATGCTCGGCAGAACGCCGGGAAATATTGTGGCGGTAAGACCCTTAAGACAGGGCGTTATCTCTGACTATCAGGTTACGGAAAAAATGATGAAGTACTTTATCCAGAAAGCGCTGGGTAAAAAGACATTCAGAAAGCCGCGCATTGCGGTCTGCGTACCAAGCGGCGTGACCGAAGTGGAAAAGAAAGCCGTGGAGGATGCGACCTATCAGGCGGGCGCAAGGGAGGTTTCCATCATAGAGGAGCCGATCGCGGCAGCCATCGGCGCGGGCATCGACATTTCCAAACCCTGTGGAAATATGATTGTGGATATCGGCGGCGGTACTTCCGATATCGCGGTGATTTCCCTCGGCGGCACGGTGGTCAGCGCTTCCATTAAGATAGCAGGCGATGACTTTGACGAGGCAATCGTGCGTTATATGCGTAAAAAACACAATCTGCTGATCGGTGAACGAACGGCGGAAGATTTGAAGATAAAGATCGGCTCCGCGTTCAAGCGTCCCGAAGTGGATTACATGGATGTGAGAGGCCGTAATCTGGTGACCGGCCTTCCCAGAACCGTCAAGGTTTCTTCCGAGGAGACGGAGGAGGCGCTGCATGAGACTACGGTGCAGATCGTGGAGACAATACACAGCGTGCTGGAAAAAACGCCACCGGAACTGGCGGCGGATATCGCGGACCGCGGTATTGTTCTGACCGGTGGCGGCAGTCTGCTTCGCGGACTGGAGGATCTGATCGCAGCCAAGACCGGTATCAACACCATGACAGCGGAGGATCCGATGACCGCAGTGGCGATTGGCACCGGAAAGTATGTAGAATTTTTGGCAGGATACCGCGAAGACTAAAGCGAAAAGAAATTCCAGCCGCTTGCAGCAAAGACTGCTTCGCGGAGAAATTCCAGGTTTCGCTTACGAGAATGCAAAAAGCGCATTCCCGTCTATATAGAGAGAGGAAGACACATTATGCTGAAAGGTTTGTACACTGCCTACACAGGTATGTTGAATGAGCAGCACCGGATGGACGTGTTGACGAACAATCTGGCCAATGCGACGACTAATGGTTTTAAGAAAGAGGGCACCACAAGCGAAGCGTTTGACACGGTGCTCGCCTATAAGATCAAGGATTTGTCGGAGCCGGGAAATCTCCCGAGACCACTGGCGACCAACAGGGCCGTGGATGAGGCGGAAATGAACAATCCGCTGAACGAAAACTATATGGAGCGGCGCGTCAGAAAAACGGGACTCAATCTGGGTGTAAAGATCGGTGAAAACTATGTGGATTATTCCGAAGGTCCTATTAAGGAAACCGGAAATACACTGGATCTGGCTCTCTCCGACAGGGGCTTTTTCGCGGTAGAGTACACGAACAAGGCGGGAGTGACCTCCACCAAATATACCAGAGACGGTAATTTTGCCATGAACCAGCAGGGATTTTTGCAGACGCAGGACGGCGACTATGTGCTGGATGAGGACGGACAGCGGATCCAGATGGATCCCGCTCTTCCCATAAGCATCAGCCGAAACGGCACGATTGTACAGGACGGCACCACGGTGGCGGTTATCGGCATTACCGATTTTGAGGATTACAATTATCTGGAGCGTTTCGGAGAGAACTTCTTCCAGCCTGTGGAGGGCGCGGTGGAGCTTGAACGGGGCGAAACCGGCGTAGATACACAGATCCATCAGGGATATCTGGAAATGTCGAATATTTCCGTGGTGACGGAAATGGTTAACATGATTACCCTGCAAAGGCAGTATGAGAGCAACCAGAAAGTCATTACGACTTATGATGAAACTTTAGAGCAGGCAGTCATGCAGAATGGTAAAATATAAGTGACAGGATATAGAGAAAACGTGTAAAGGAGAATACTATGGTTAGGAGTTTATGGTCCGGTGCAACCGGCATGAATGCACAGCAGACAAATGTGGACACGATAGCGAACAACCTCGCTAACGTTAATTCCGTAGGATATAAGGCGCAGGTGGCACAGTTTAAGTCTCTCCTGTATCAGAACCTGCAATCCATTACGACGACGGCAAACGGTGACCCGAAACCGACCACCTCGCAGGTAGGTCTGGGTGTCCGCACCTCTTCGATCAACCAGATATTTACACAGGGCAGCCTTTTGGATTCCGCATCCGATACTTCTTTTGCGATTGAAGGCGACGGTTTCTTTGCTGTGCGTGGAGAGGACGGACAGATTTTTTATACAAGAAACGGCGACTTTACATGGGCGCTTGCGGGCGGTAACCGCATGACTCTGACGAACGCGGACGGACTTCCGGTATTGGATGTCGAGGGACGCGCGATTGTTACCGACGCGGGGTACATAGCCAGCAATCTTTCGATTACAGAGGACGGGCAGATCTGCTATCCTGATGCGCAAAATAACCCGCAGCCCATCGGCATACAGATCGGCACTTTCCAGTTTAATAATCCCGGCGGCTTAAAGAGAGTGGGCGATACCCTCTTTGCGGTGACGGATGCCAGCGGCCGTGTTCTTAACGAGAATACAACGGACGGCATACAGAGGAGCAGAATCATCCAGGGTTATCTGGAAGGATCCAACGTACAGGTGGCAAATGAAATGGTAAACCTGATCGTGGCACAGCGCGCCTACGAAATGAACTCCAAGTCCATCACCACATCCGACTCCATGCTCGAAGTCGCGAATAATTTGAAACGCTAAGAGCCGTGCAAAATTGGGGCTGAATAGGACGCGTATGCTTGCATACAGCGGACTTTTCAGGCACAATTTTATAGGGCGACAGCCCGCATGACCAAGACGCGAAGCGGATTGGGAATGGCACGGCTCGCAGCCGGGAAAATTTGGTGGCTTGGCAGATTGCGCATGCCACGGCTTAGTATAATTTAGGAGAACATACATGAACGATTTAACCAACTTATCCGCATACACAAATTACATGACCGACGGAAACCGCGTGGCTGCGGAGACACTGCAGAAAAATCTGCAGAACGTGCAGAATACGCGTAATGCCAACGGAACTGAGAAGACAAAGGAAGACGACGCCCTCTTTGATGCATGCAAGCAGTTTGAGGCGTATCTGTGGGAACAGGTTTATAAGGAAATGCAGAAAACTGTAGATATCTTTGGTGATGATGAGGATGGCTACGCTTCCAATATGGTGGATTATTTCAAGGATTCTGTGATTCAGGAGATTTCCAACCAGACCGCGTCGCAGGGCTCCAACTCTCTGGCGCAGATGTTATACGAACAGGCAAAGATCAACTACGGCATGATATAAAAACCGACTGTGCCCGGCGGTGAAAACCGATCCGGGCCACAGTTTTTCTACACCACACAGGTATTCTATGGAAACAGTCAAAGGTTTTATAGATCATATTATTTACCGCAACAAAGACAATGGATATACGGTTTTAAATCTTCTCACGCAGGAAGACGAGCTCACCTGCGTGGGTTTTTTTAAAACCATGGATCAGGGCGAGACGATTGAGGCGCAGGGGGAGTATACCCAGCATCAGGTATACGGAAAACAGTTTAAAATCGAACAGTATAAAATCCTGCCGCCCAGCGACGAAATCAGTATGGAGAGGTATCTTTCTTCCGGCGCCGTGAAGGGCGTAGGGGAAGCGCTGGCGAAGCGGATTATCAAGGCCTTCGGCGCAGACACCTACCGCATAATCGAGGAGGAGCCGGAACGTCTGGCGGAGGTGAAGGGAATCAGTCTGCGAAAAGCCAGAGAAATCGCGGCATCCCTCTACGAAAAAAGGGACGCGAGGGACGCCATGACCTTTTTGCAGGGCTACGGCATTTCCAACACGCTCGCCCTGCGCATTTATGAAGCCTACGGGATGGGCCTTTACGGTGTGATGAAGGAAAATCCCTATCGTCTGGCGGAGGATATTCAGGGTATCGGTTTTCGCATTGCGGATGAAATTGCGTCTAAGATCGGTATTCACACGGACTCCGACTACCGCATCAGGAGCGGCCTGCTTTACACTTTACAGCAGGCAGGCGGTGAAGGTCACTGTTATCTTCCGGCGGACAGGCTGCTTGCCGAAGCCGGTGAACTTCTGGGGATCGAGCCTTCCCTGATGGAACCGCAGCTCCGGAATCTGGCGATGGACAAAAAACTGGTAATAAAATATGTCCCCATTGCTGACACCGATACGGCTGCCGGCAGTATAATCATAGGTGACTCTGGTGCGGACAATGCCATTCCGGCGCGTGAATGCCGGGTTTACGCCGTCAATTTCTATTATGCCGAATTAAACTGTGCGCGGATGCTCCATGATCTCAATATCTCGGAAGAACTTCTTCCCGCCGAGGAGGAGGCGCTTTTACAAAAAATAGATCAGGTGGAGGCGGATCTTGGCATTGTGCTGGACAGCCTGCAAAAACGCTCCGTTCTCGAGAGTATCAGAAACGGTGTGTTCATTCTCTCCGGCGGTCCGGGAACGGGAAAGACGACCACAATCAACGCGATTATCCGTTACTTTCTTTCACAGGGAATGGACATCAGTCTGGCGGCGCCAACCGGACGGGCGGCCAAGCGCATGACCGAAGCTACGGGCTATGAATCCCGCACCATTCACAGACTTTTGGAGCTTTCCGGCGCGGCGGCTCTGGAAGGAAAAACGGCGCGGTTTGAGCGAAACGAGGAAAATCCGCTGGAGGCGGACGTGATCATTGTGGATGAAATGTCCATGGTGGATATCTTTCTTTTTCAGTCGCTTTTAAAAGCGGTTTCCGTGGGAACCCGCCTGATTATGGTGGGCGACGTGAACCAGCTTCCTTCCGTCGGACCGGGGCAGGTGCTCTCCGATCTGATCAGAAGCCGCGCCTTTCAGACCGTAGTGCTGGAAAAGATTTTCCGGCAGGCAACAGAGAGCGACATCGTTTTAAATGCGCACAGAATCCACGCCGGTGAAGATCCGGTTCTGGACAACAAGAGCAAGGACTTTTTCTTCCTTGAGAGAAATGACGTTAATGTCATATACAAACATATGATTCAGCTTATTTTAGAAAAACTGCCCCGCTATGTGGACGCGTCGCCGTATGATATTCAGGTGCTCACGCCCATGCGAAAGGGTAAGCTGGGCGTGGAGACGCTAAACGGCATTCTCCAGCGGTACCTGAATCCGCCGGATGACAAGAAGCGCGAGTGCCAGTCCGGAGACGTTCTCTTCCGGGAAGGCGATAAGGTAATGCAGATCAAGAACAATTACCAGCTTGCATGGGAAGTGGTGAGCCGCTACAATATTCCGATTGATCAGGGAATGGGCATCTTTAACGGAGATATCGGCGTGATCCGCTCGATTGACGAATACGCCCGCGAGGTGGTGGTGGAGTTTGACGAGCACAGGCGCGTTACCTATCCATACACGGGACTGGATGAAATCGAACTGGCCTATGCCGTGACCATACACAAATCGCAGGGCAGCGAATATCCCGCGGTGATTATGCCGCTTCTGACAGGACCGCACATGCTTTTTAACCGGAACCTTCTCTACACGGGGATTACCCGGGCCAAGACCTGCGTCACCATTCTCGGGAGCCGCGCAACCTTGTCGGAAATGGTGGAAAATAACCGGGAAAACCACCGGTACACCGGTTTTCTGGACCAGATTCACTCGATACAGATCGGTGAATAACGTTACACCGGCTTTCGGGCCGGATCCGGGTGGGCAAAAGCCCGCTCCGCTCACATCAGAAAGGAATCTTCTATGAACTCACATCTTACTGCGTATCTTCGCGCAAATCCACGTCTCAGGGCGGCAGCCGGCGCCGCCGTATCGCTCCTCTTTCCCAGACGCTGTCCTGTCTGCGACGAGCCTGTCAGGCCATGGAATGCGCTTGTCTGCGCGGCGTGCGTGCAGAAACTGACTTACATTCAGGCGCCGTGGTGTCTCAAATGCGGCAAACATATCGGGGACGGCGGAAAGGAATACTGTGACGACTGCGCTGCCCATCCGCATCTTTTCGACAGGGGACGTGCGCTCTTTTCCTACCGCAGCGTTTCTGCATCCATCGCCCGCTTCAAATACCGGGGCAGACGGGAGTACGCTGCCTGCTATGCGGCCTGTATGCAGGAACGGCTCGGGGATTTTATCCGTTCCTGCCACGCGCAGGCGCTTGTTCCCGTGCCGCTTCATAAGAGCAGAAAGCGGAAACGCGGCTACAATCAGGCGCAGGTGCTGGCGGAGGCACTCTCCTCTCTCACCGGCATTCCTGTGTGCGATGATTTGATTGAAAGAGCGGAGAAAACCGCGCCTATGAAAGACTTATCTGCCGCCGAAAGGCAAAATAATTTGAAAAAGGCTTTCAAAATCTGCCGCAATGATGTAAAATTAGGTATAATTATAATCATTGACGATATCTACACGACGGGCAGTACAATAGATGCCATGAGCCGCGAATTGAAAAAAGCGGGTGTAGAACGAATTTATTTCATAACTCTCGCTGTCGGCAGGGGGATATGAAGAAAAAATTTGTCTCAGGGAGGTAAGCTATGAACGTAAGAAATTGCAGGAAATGCGGAAATCTTTTTAACTATGTCTCCGGACCGCCGATTTGTATGGCATGCCGCGAGAAGCTTGAGGAGAAGTTTCAGGAAGTAAAGAAGTATATTCAGGATAACGGTCATGCCGGTATCCAGCAGGTGGCGGAAGCCTGTGATGTTTCCACGAACCAGATCCATCAGTGGCTCAGAGAAGAGCGGCTGGAGCTTTCAGCCGAGTCGGGCGTTACGCTTTCCTGTGAAAACTGCGGAGCGGCTATTTTGTCCGGGCGTTTCTGCGGCAAGTGCAAAAACAGCATGGCCAACGAACTGGGCGCAAGCATCAAAAAACCGGAACCGATCAAAGTGCAGAAGAAAAAGGATACGAAAGAAAATCCGAAGATGCGTTTCCTGAACTGATTATTCTGTAGGAAATTGGAGAAGTGTATGTTAAATGAAGAGAGAGTCGTTCTGATGACCAAGATGGCCTCCTACGAAGCCCGCGATGGCAAGAAATGCCTTGCCATCGGCAGTTATTTCCGGAGCGACTATATAGGCTGGCAGGTGCTTAAATCCATTATAAGTGCAACCATCGCATTTGTAGTGGTTTTTGCTAT